>Ga0272442_10000911_pt1 | contig 46068 bp, 34 predicted proteins | sample SSMForm2O_FD_200262 | JGI IMG/M metagenome (GOLD analysis project Ga0272442, IMG submission 200262) | Marine sediment archaeal communities from Little Sippewissett salt marsh, Falmouth, MA, United States - SSM-Form-2O | ecosystem: Environmental > Aquatic > Marine > Wetlands > Sediment ...
CAATGGTTTTATCGCTCCCGCATCATTATATAGCCAGTCTTGGGATTGCATTTTATTATCTTCAAGTCTAAAAACTTTCGCCACCCGGCTACAAATAGGAAATAGACGATCTACTGGACGTGTTTTACAATTTATCGAAAATTAAAAGACCGATGAACTTTTAAATTCACCGGTCTTATCAACAGATATATTAAACATCTATTTCAGCATCAGCATCTTCTTTGAATTGATAAAATCCCCCGCCTTTATTTGATAAAAATATATGCCGGACGCTACCCTGTTACCTTCTGAATCTTCCCCATTCCATTGAATAGAATAATTGCCTGCAGATTTTTCCTCGTTAAGTATGGTATTTATTTCTCTACCAAGAATACTGTATATCGAAATTGTGACCTGAGATCTGGTGACAACAGAATAGTCAATTGTTGTCATTGGATTGAAAGGGTTGGGGTAATTTTGGCTTAACTTATAACTTGCAGGGATTGAGACCTCGCGGTCAGAGTCGATGCTCGTATGGTAGTCCGTCTCCCAGGCACCCATATCCGGTCTGGCTTCGACAGGCATCGGCCGCGGATTGCCGATTAAGTCATGGTCTGGCGCGTAATACCATACATCGCTGACCTCTATAGAATCTTTGCCGGCCTCAATGCAGGGGCTACTGCTCGCCAAATGGAATTGCGCGTCCTCGAATAACGGATCCTGGAAAATATTAAATCCCATGTCGCATGGATCACCATTTGCGTTTGACAGCACAATATCACCATAAGCGGGCGGATATCCGACAAAATCAACGGTATTGTCATAAAAACAATTGAAATACGTTATACTGCTGTTACTACCGGTTCTTTCAATCGCAGTCGTTGTACCATAGAAGATATTGTTTATCGTGATAGCATTAAAATCACCATCTTGAATCCAAATACCTCGCTCGCAATCCACAATCGTGTTGTTAACAAAAAAAGGAGTTCCCCTATTAAGCGACCCAGGCAACATGCTTATAGCGGCTCCTGAAGATTCCATAAATATATTATTCTGAATAATCGCAGCTGTATTCCCCGTCGAATAATAAATACTTCCAGCTCCTTGTGTATACATTTCTATCCCCACTCCATTGCCATTAAATGTACAGCCATCAATAGTAGGACTGACTTTTGCATGGCGTCTCTTGGGGGTCATGTACTGTGATGCGTCCTTGGCTTGTGCTCTTACATATATGCCGGTTGAAACGGAACTGTCATAATTGCAATTGGAGACAATTGTCTTCAGAGTTGTATAAGCATTGTCAATCCTGCCATATGCATGAAGATATAGACCGATTTGTGAATCGGTGAAATCACAATACTTGAATTCACTTACCGGGGGAACACTGGAACCATTTATTACATATACCTTATTGAATTTAACACTGCTGTTAACCGCTCTGAATGTAATATGCTGGCTTGCAGTTCCGACCGCAGAGATTTTTCCATATACATTAAGTGACTTGGAATCGCTAATGATGATTTCAACCCCTGGCTCTATAATTAGCGATTCTCCGGTTTGTACAGTACAATCATCAATCAGAAGGTATGGGGCTCCTCCTGTATTCCAGGTTCCTGAGACATTGCCGGTAACAGTAGTCTGGGCAAAAACACCCGCCGACAATAATAACAAAGAGACAAAAAGGATTGAAATAAATGGTTTAAACCTCATGATAGTACCTCCCTCCAGGCGATGAGCATTGAACACATTTTGACTGAAAATGATAGAAATTATAATAGTGAATTTCGTCAAAGTCAATACTTCACATGGATATTTTGTAATAAGTTATGAATTACATTCGCATCATTAGTCGTTAGTTTGGACTGCCCCTCTATTTGGTCAAATATAAAATTAGTATTGGGGAGGATCGTAAGAATAAATGGCTACTACTACGATACCGCAACATACCGGCCATAGCAACCTACCAATTTCGCTAACAATGCAATGCTTTTATCTAAACCGGAACCTTATGCAGAACGCATAAGATAAACAATCTTGATCGGGTACAAAGGAAAAACCACTCTCCCCGATTACCCGTCACCACTACACGGCTTTGACACGAAAGACCGTGTCAACCCCCCCGTCGAATTGTTCCAGCGGTGGCTCCACCTTCTTTTCGATGTACTTACTGCTCATCAACCGTAACAGCGCGGCATAATTTATCCGAAACTTGATGGAATCACCCACCCGTAACCCCTGCCGCTCATCGCCGATATTAACCACCGTTATATCGCTACTGGCACCCGCGATATTAAAACTGCTGTTCACCGGCGTCAATCCGGAAATCTCGGTATCCAGTTGCCCGATCGAAATAAGCGCCCGATACCCCCGTTGTCCCGGCGTCGAATCATCCGCAAAATCGCTGTCAAAGGGAGTTTGCGTGCCCGTTTCACCCAGCGGTGTTAAACCCTTTTTCTTGATCTCCACGATCTCCGCTTCCAGCAAAACCACATCATCGCTCATATACGGCAACATCTTGTCATTCACCAGGTCACTGCCCAGAAAAATCGCCTCGCCGATACGGAAATGGTTAATTGCCCTCGGCAACTGACCGTCCAGCAACAGCGGCAAAACCACCGTCGAGCCGGCCGAGATGAGTTGAAGACTGCGCTGAAATTTAAGCTCTAACAACTGCTTGTAAAGAACCAACTGCGTAAACTGATCCACCGTGGGAACCGCTCCCGCCATGCATCCGAGATTGGCACCGATCCCCAAAACCTCGACGTTCGACAACTGGAAAACTTCTTCGTAAAACTTGATCAAAGACCCCGGCAATATCCCCTCGCGCAGATCGCCCAGTTCGATCATTATAATAATACGATGCGTTTTGTTCTGCCGCTTCGCCTCTTCGTTGATCGCCTTGATGACTTTAATTTCACTGTTAAGGCTGACATCGCAAAGAGAAACCATCTCTTCGATCGAAGACAAATCGGGGACTCTGATATACCAGCACTCGCAATCTTCACCGATTTCCTTGATTGCCTGAAAATTCGGAAGCCGGGTGTCCCCCATGGATTTTACACCGAGCAGGTGCAATGCCCGTAGCGCTTCGGGATGCCCGCACAATACCTTGGTCACCACCGTCCAGGTGGCGTTATGGCCTTTCATCCATTTGTTGACCACCGCGATATTGTATTTCAGCGACTCCAGATTTATAACTACCCGGTTCATTTGAGATACCTCATTTCTGCATATTTCGTCGTGAACCCGATTTTTTCATATACTCCCTTGGCGGGATTATCATATTCCACGTGCAGTTTCACATCGCCGTCGGCCTCTTCGAGCCCTTTCCTGATGATCTGTCCCCCGACCCCCTTGCCGCGCGCCGACGGATGAACACATACCATCAGAAGAATATTCTCCGGGACAAACCCTTTCATGCCGGTGCGAAGCATGATCAGTGCCCCCAGGGGGGTTTGGTTTTCCTCCGCAAGCAAAATAAACGCACCCTTGGGCCTGTCCGGATCGAGTGCCATATCGATCCCCGCCCTGGTATCCTCAAGCGAATCCTCGTACGGCTTTATATTTTCATGAACAAATCTCGCAAGTTGATCCGCCGTTATCCATGACGGAAAATCATCCGCATGCCTGATGACGTGTATGGTAATGTCTGACTTTGTTTTTTCATCCATTGTTACTGTTTTATTTTCCGTTGCCATCGTCAACGCCTCCCTGTTTATTGTCCAGCCTGCCATCCGAAAGCGATTGCCCGAAAAGCACCGGCGCAACATCAAGATGTTCCGCTTTCATCATCGTCGCGACTTCCTCAAGTGCCCGCAAAATCGTCTTTTGTTCATTGGCACTCAATTTCTTAAAGCGATTTAAAAACTGCTCCTGAAGCGGCGACGGTGCCGCTTTCATGACCCTGATACCTTCACTGGTAGCAGTAATCAGCACTTGACGTCTATCATTCGTGCCTCTGATCCGCTGAACCAGTCCGCGTTTTTCAAGCCGATCGACTATGCCGGTTATGGTCGCATTACTGAGGCTGACCCGTTCCGCCAGTTTTCCTATCGGGATATCATCTTGTTTTACCGTCTGACTCAATACAATCAGTTGCGGCCCGGTAAGTTTATAGTCTTTTTCAAGCTTTTTTGAGTGAAGGTCGACCGCTCTCATTATCTGCCGTAAGGCAATCAAAACCTCCAAACCCAGATCATACTCAAGCATATTCATAGCCCTTATTATTTTGCATGCTGATATTTAGTATACATATTATCACAAGTCAAGAGGTTTTTGAAAAATGTAACCTAAGAGACAACTGACAGCCTTCTTATTATCCAAAACCGCCCGGAAGGATATTTACTAATACAAATCAATCACCATAATCAAAACAAATTGGGGGAGCCTCACCATCGCGGTACAAATGCTCGATCAAATACAGAATATCCAGCAGATTAACATCCGCATCGCAATTGGCATCACCCATCAGCAAATCCGGAACAGGTTGACCCTGCTGATATCCATAGGTGTAGATAAAATCAATGAGATGCCAGATATCCAGCGGATCAACCGTCCCGTCGTTGTTGGCATCACCCCGACAAACCGCCAGCAACGCGCGGAAGGCACTTACACGCCCCCAACCATATTTAGTATCCCACCCGGGCGTATCTGTAACATAGCCGGTATCAGGCCCGACCTGATCGACTGAAGAATTCCTGATGATATCATATATGGTATAATTCGAATCGGCCAGGTCCGGCCGCCGAGATACAATCATTGCCGCGATTCCGGCCACAAGAGGGCACGCCCCCGATGTCCCGCCAAATGCACAAAAATAGTCATTTTCAACATAAAATGGCCTCGGATACCATGTGTCCTGACAAAAGGAAATATACGGTGGTTGATGATAATATGGATTATATCCATAGTCATCTGGACGATCTGCAGTAATGATAGAACCTATAGCATAATATCCGGGTGATAATGTTGCATTGTGTTTAATGTTTCCAGATGTTGCAACCACATCCAACTCGTTCCCCGTTGCGCTATACCACCATCGAGTATCCATACTATCAGTTGCACCAACCGCCAATGTTTGAGGCATGTTTGCTGGATAGGCAATCCCTCCGAATAACCCGCCATGATTGCCAGCCGCAAAAACCACAACACAACTATATCCATAAATACTCGGATCTGTAACTGCATTAAGAGCATCGACCATATCATCACTGACATCGCACCACGGGCAACCCCAACTGCAATTGATAATTTTGGCGCCTCTATAAGCTGCCTCAACCAATGACTCCGCTAAAATTGGCTCTGCCTCAAAATCTCCATTTTCTTTTACGATTTTTATAAATAGGAATTTACAATCAGGCACAATGCCGGCCATGCCATTTTGATCATGCGCCGCCATAATCAATGATGCCACCGCATATCCATGTGCACAAGTATCGCATGCTGTAACAATACAATTGGAGTCATTATTTGTAATATCAAATGTGTCTATTAGAGTTCCGTTACTAAACTCGACATGTCCTCCTATTCCATCATCTATTACGCCGACAATAACATTGGAATTGCCACGTGTTATCTGCCAGGCCTCAAGAGCATCAATGTCGACACCAACGCCAATCGTATCCATCCATTCATCAAGATAGACTGTCTCATTATGCAGATTATATTGGTACTGAAAGTATGGATCGACAGGTTCATAGAAAAATTCATAGTCACGCCATAATACCGGATGGCTGTATTCAATATTGTCATTCTCGTAAAGTCTATTGGAAATTTCGAGAACTGAAGATTGCACAGAATCATTCAAACAAACATACCTTACATTGTCACGATGTGTGCTTTGACCAATCTGATAAGCATCATATGTAGTCAATAATGAATCAAAGGACATATCAGACAATAGGTCCGATTTTTTCACAACGATTTCATTTGTAAATACTTCATGTCCTCCATTGTCATTGAGATATACGCTGTGCGCGCGTGTAATATTGCTATCCTCGTTTAAGACTTCCAGCATGCTGTCAATGTTAGTCTCTTCCTCAACTGATATAACATAATAATTCCCTTTGATTGGTTCTGGCGGTATGGAATCAACCAACTCAGAATAATCGAGAAAAAGCTGGGTGAAAACACCAAAGCCGTCCTCTGAAAAGCCAATGACAACCTGGTTGTCGCTTTTTGTTAGAATAAACTGTTGATTGTCGGAATAATAATAATTGTCTTCCGAAACCGCTATTCCGGCGGTTAATGCCGCCAGCACTGTTATTACTACTGTCCTACGCATCATATACCCCTTTACTTCTTTATTTCTCTGCCAACCACCACATCCCCAGGGCTGTATTTATCACGCATACCGTTTATGAGGCCGGCACTATAATCAACCAGGTTGAACGAAACTGGTGGCAATGCACCAATCCAATATGTAACGGAATATGCTTTATAACCATCGGGTGTAATGGCTAGATAGCCCAGATACATTGGAGCCGCTGGATAAATTGGATTGATATCCCATGTACCGATACGGTGCACACTGCCGAAACAATCAAGATCAAATACCGCCAGAGTCCCCGGTTGACCAATCCCCATGTCGCGAACCTCGGCCACCAATAAAAAGCGGCCATCCGAGGTGCATGTCATTTCACCATGGTAAGAGTTATATTGAATATATACCGAATCAACAATAATATTGGTCTGAAGATCATATTTGTAGACTCTGTCCGGATATACCATAAAATAACAAAGTTGCTCATCCCGCGAAAGCGTCATATGAGTTATCGGTTCCGTAATATTCCCGTCGCGTCCCCACAGTGTGTCCCGTGCAACAATCTCCATATGTTCATAGTCGTAAATGAAGTATTCATTACTATTGACCAAACCATATACATAAGGTGAAATTGATGTTTGTCCCATTAAGTCATAGGTTAGTGTGTCGCTATCCAGCAGGTTGCCGGATAATATGTCATATTTTAACATAGCATCCAATGTCTCTGCGCCCAAAACCAGGTTTTGTCCGCAACTGCTGAAATATGGTCGTGTTCTGCCCCCCATTGTTACATCGCCAATCTTGCTTACGATTTCTTTTGTATCTACATCATAGACAAAAATGGAATCAAAAGAGAAGGTTACTGCTAAATACTGCCCATTGGGAGATACATTCATTCGGTAGGCAAACACCGGTATCGGGATGGAATCGATAATGGAATCAGTAGCCGAATCGGCTATCCATACATAGCTGGAATCCAGGTCGTTGTCGTCCGCAAAATATACATAATAACTGCCCGGCACAGGGTCTGTGGGACAGGTGGGGCAGTCATCACAACAGGTCAAAAAGCTGATCCCGGCCAGTATCACCAGCCCGATAAGTAAATATGCGAGTATTCTTATCATAAAAACGCCTCCTTTATGACGACGGGAATGAACCGCCATATTAGTATTATGTATGACAAGCAGACTGTAATCAATCTTTGGGTGATGACCTGGATGTGATATCGTGACCGTTATTCTGTCCGCGCCCTTTGATTCGACCGTCAACATTAGACTCAAGAATTATAACGTATGTGAGATCAATTTGTCAAATGCCTTTTGGATAAAAACGCGGGGGGCTCATCTTTCAGGTGGCTTTCATATATTCCTATATTTCTAACTTCCATTCCTAACCCCTTTACCTGATTATTCGCCTACACCTGATCGTAATTGGGCTTTTCAGCCTATGATAAGATTAATCTAATCCAATTTCACTACCAAATCAATGGTAAAATCAGAACCGGGCCATATATAGAAACAATAAGTTAGGGGACCAACATGGCAAAAGCACAAATGAGAAATCGGCCCGCGTGCTCCACCGCTTTACTGTGGAGTTATCACCAATCGTGCACGCCCAAAATTCGCAATTTTACTACCAAACCACTATCCCAAAACTTAAAAATGAGCATTCGAACCCAAACCCCAATCCTGTCATTGCGAGGAGCGAATGCGACCCTGCAATCTCCATCTTACAATTTCACTACCAAATCACTACCACTAAACTTAAAAATGAGCAATCGAACCCAAACTTGTGATGCGAATGTGAGCCAACCCGCAATTTCAATACTAAACCACTACCACAAAACTCAAAAATGGCAAATCATACCCAGATTCAACCCCCATACCTGTCATTGCAAGAAGCGCCAGCGACAAGGCAATCTCCACCGACAATCCCCAGAAATGTTTTTCAAAACACAATCCAGACCCATTTTACAATCGCCCTATCCCCCTGTCACACAATGCCATACACCGTTCCCCCACCCGCTCAAACTCGTCTTTTGTGGCGACCCAACCATTCAGCGTTGGGATTTCACTTTGTATCCATCACTGCGAAAACCACCCGCGATCCTGCCCTCCCCCATTCCCGTCATTGCGAAAACCGAACGTGACCAAGCAATCTCCACCGTACACTTTCACTATCAAACCACTACCACAAAACTTAAATATGAGCATTCGAACCCAAACCTTCATACCTGTTATTGCGAGGAGCACCGGCGACGAAGCAATCTCCACCGACCACCCCCGGAACTTTTTTCAAAACGCAAAGCAGACCCATTTTATAATCGCCCTATCCCCCTGCCCCACATACAGCTACCCTGTTTTTGGGCACAACCGAAAGAGCGCAATATGCCGGTAAAATCGGCTCGCGAACCGCCCGTCTTAATCTTTCAGGATTGGTTTTGAATATGGAATAAACGGGACGTCCCGGTCACGATTCATGCAACAGCGACATGATCCGATCCGTCGAACGCTCCATCGAATGCACCAGCTCGTCGGCATACACCTCGTCGCGCAAACCGCGAATCTTCAGCAGGTCGAGCGACCCGCGCAACGACGTTACCGGACTTTTCAAATCCCGGAATCGATCGCTCTCCGGCCGCACCACCGCCATCGGTTCCCGGTCGACCTTTGACGACGAGATAATCCGGCTCATGTTCATCAGCTTGAGACCGCTCACCAGCCGCGCGATAACTTCGCGGCAAAATGTGATCGCGACCGAATCATACGAGAACCGCTCCCAGCATCGCATCTCGCCCAGCGTCACCAGGCCGAACACCAGTCCGTTGATCACAATCGGTATTATCAGCGCCGACTGCATCCCCGGCATGACCAGGCTGTCCATCTCCGGCTTGTCCATCGTCGTTTCCGGATCACGCTGGTTGATCAACAACGGCCGCTGTTGTTCCAGCACCAGCCCGTGCCAGCGCGTCATCAGCTTCGACACCGCCACCGCCTCGGTCCGTACCCTGTCGAATGGGCGCACCGTCTTCATCGCCCGCGTCTCCAGCTGGCCGCCGACCTGGTCATACGTTGTCACCCGCACCAGCGAGGTCCCGACTCCTTTCAGGATCGTCTCCGCTGCGGCCTCCAGCAGGGTATTGACATCGCAACAGCTTTCCACCGCGGTATTGAACGCCACCAGTGCCCCCAGGCGTCGGTCCCGCGCCAGCAGGGTGCGCCGCGACAATTCCGCCGTCACCGCCGGAGTCATGGCCTGCACCAGCATCTCCGCGCGCAACAGGTCGCGCCGCGTAAAATGCCTTCGCGACCGATGTCCCAGTGTCAGCACCGCGATGACATTCCCCGCGCTCAGCACCGGAACCGCCATCAGGCTGTGTTGCCCGCAACTGAGCAAGAGCGAGTCGACTTCATCGCGATTGCGACTTTGCACATCCCCCAGCCGTATGCTTTGGCCCGACTCAACCACTCGTGTGAAGCAGGAACTGGCGCCGCCTGGATTGGCCACCCCGTCCAACAGAACACTGGCGTTAACCCCAATCGTATACCGCTTGACATTCTCCCGTCCCGATTCGATCAACCCCAGCGACAGGTACTCCGCCCCCACCGCCTGGCGGAAAAGATGATAAAACGACTGCAATTTGCCCTTCAGGTCCTTTCGGTCCGCCAGGATATCCTGAACCTGAACAAAATGCCGCCAGCTTCCCTCAAAGAACTCGCTCTTCACATTCGTATATCGCGCGGCCAGCACCGATGCATATACCTCGGCCACTCCCCCCAGTGCATTAAGCTCGTCCTCGCACAGCGTCTCCGGTTGATCCTTCCAGAAAATCACCGCCCCCACCTTCCGTTCACCAATCATAAGCGGTATCTCCGCCACCGGCGCAACATCATTGTGAATTTCCTTGATGACCCTAGGCATCGCCGAGGATGTGCGAAGAAGACTTATGATATCGTCACGGGTGGAAAACGACAGGTTGCTCACATTGGTCAACAGGATACGGCGGTTTTGGTGATACCTGCGCAATACCGCAAGGGAATCAAATCCAAAGCGGTCGGCAATCAGGCGCGGGATATCGTCAAAAAGCACGACCGAATTATCAGCCTGCATAATCTTTGAAATTATATCCTCGACCACAATATGCTCCCGCTTTTCGACACTGGCTTTTTCCTGGCGCTCGCGACGCCCCGGAATCCAGATCGAGACCCCGGCAAGCAACAGCATAATCCCCGCGACTATCCCGATAATTTCGACCACTTCAAGATAGATCGGCTCGGACAGCAACGGAATATATTCAAACAGGCCCTGATGCGACATCAATTGTATTACCGAGACCACCCCCAGCGAGAACAGGCCACCAATAGTGCAATGATAACTATCTCGGTTTCCATTAAATGTGCGCCCGCGGATTCTGGCCAGCAGACTCAACAATATGACAAATGTCAGGGCAAAAAAAAGATCAAGAATAAATGATGACACTTACCGTCTCCCATTTTCTGGCGGTCTTCCTGCTTATCTTAGCACTATTGATTAATTCGGCAATTTTCCGCCATTACTTAGCCATAGCCAAGATCATTGTGACATCCCAATAGAAATTGGAAATATCCCCTTTTTTTCGCACAGTCTATGCGATCATACCGTCAGGGTCACCCTGACATCATATTGTGCCGCATTACATTACATAAAGCCAGATGCATTGGCACTCAGATTGCATAATTGATCGGTTGTAAACGAAAACTTAAGTTGACTCGCCATGTGCGGGGGGAGGTATAGTTGAAACGATTTCCATGCATATTGGTCACGATGACTCTGGGCTTGCTGGCCCTGGCCGGGTTTTATGGCTGTTCCGATGATTCGCCGACAGACGCGGAACTTTCCGCCAGTGTCAATGCCCTGAATGCGGTGGCACAATATTTTCCAGTTCAGGAGGGCATCTATACAGATTTCACCATCACAGACAATTCCGATGCTTCAGTAAGCCATCAACGCATTGCTATCGGCAAATCAGTTCGAGTCAACGGCAGACAGGCCTACCAGTGGCTGTTTACCAACCTCGACAATCCTCTACAGGTTGACACCGGATACCTGTTCGGCGAAAATAATGCCCTTTACTATTTTGAAACAGGCGATGAGCAGGCGGAAAAAATGCTCGAAGCACCATTTATCCAAGGCCGCACTTGGGAAAGATATGTCGTTGATATTACCACATCCGACAATGACAATTCTTATTCATATGCTCTCGACAGCAATTTAACCGGATATAGTGGGAAAGATTATGATGATGAAGCCCAGAATGACTATGTCAATTACGATGAATTGGGTCCCGCAGAAACAACGCCGATTAGCGGCTCAAATGAATTAAAGATACGCGCCGTTGATGAGGCGCTTGAAACCGAAGATGGAATGGATTTCAGTAACTGTCTTCGCGTCGAAAATAAAGATGGTGGGTATGTCAATCGTTATTGGTATGCCGCCGGAGTTGGTTTGGTTCGCTATGCCCTCCGGGTATCGGAGGTCTTCCCTGATGGTGAGATTGTGGGCGAGGTAACCTCCTCCAGTCCGTAGTTGTGATTGACAGATGCAATGCGGTAATAAGACCGGACGGGATTCACCGCCCGGTCTTTAATTTTCTCATCAGTGTTTGCGGGGTGTCAATTCCCAACTCGCAAATACACAGATCCGTTAGACTCAGAGGTATTCGTTCAAAATATGGGTTACGTACCATCAAATTCTCCGGTATTCTCCCCTTCCAGATTTCGCGGCGGGGATATTCTCTCAGGACCTCGGACTCCATATCATCCGGCCTGATTTTGAGTGATTCAAATACCACCACCCGGCGACTTCCGGCACTATCAGCCAGCTGAAGCAATGCCGCTGAGCCTATTTTGTTTATGAAATAATCTGAGCCAATCTGGTCAGCTCCCAGTAGAAGCAGATCCGCTTCGGACAAAAACGACGGCAATAGCACATCGGCACAGATTGTCACAGGGATCCCAAGGTTCGCATAATAAGCCGCCGCGACCTTGCCCTCCCTGGCCGGGCAAGCCTCAGAAAGACATAGATGCCTGATCTTTTTATGATACCGACCAATTACTTTTCGCACCAACCCGGAATTGCTATAAGTGATCACCGTGGTTTTTTTTCGGAATAATTCCCGGCACTGCCACACCACCAGTTCATTTATCTTGAAAATATCTTTCTGCATAGCTTTTAATTCTCCTATCAGTTTACCCTCATCGTCATATTGATTCAGCAGGGCAAGTGTCTTTTCGGCAATCGTGTTCACCATTGCCATAGCGGAGAACTGTTTTGCAAGCGCTCCCATAAATCGTGCGATCTGTGCTCTCGTATCGCGATTTCAATGTCCCCTGGATAATATTCCAAGGGCAAGCTCTAATGTGGCGATGATTATGTCTGTTGAACCTGAAGTGTTGTCGTGAAGAATGTTTATCTCAGCAACGCTGAATTTCATCCCATCACTTTCCGGTAATTTTTAAAGTGCACTTTAGCAATTTTCCCAAGGATATCCGCTCCGTACCTTCTAACTAGTGCAACGGCGGCCAGATCAACAGGCGCGCCTGCACCCAAAGGAATTTTCATTTTATACTGTTCGGAAAGACGTCGCATAAAATCAACAAAACGCGCCCTTGCCACGATCGACGCCGCGGCAACCTGAATAATGCTTTCGCCTCGCACTTTCTGCACAAGCTCAATAGTGCGGCCCTTTTCCATCAGTGCTTTTTCAATTCTATCCGAACGACCGAATTTGTCGGAAACCGCCAGTTCGATCTCGTTTTGCTCTGCAATGTTCTCAATCACCCGGCTGTGCCCCCAAGCTAACAGGCGATTGAGATTTTTTATCTTGCCATATAGTTGGTTGTACTTCTCAGGACCGATGAGGACGATGGTATGAACAAAATTGTCAACAATCCAAGCACTCAATTCTATAATTTTACCGTCGGAAATTTTCTTGGAGTCCCTCACCCCCCTCGAGCGCAGGCGCTCCACGCCTGTATCATCAGCCAAAACCCCGGCAATCACCAGCGGGCCGAAAAAATCTCCTTTGCCTGATTCGTCGATACCAAGCAGACGCTTGCCGGCAAACGTCTCAGTTTGCCCGCTCAATGTACTCCCCTGTCCGGGTGTCTATCTTGACCTTATCCCCTTCCTTAACAAACGGGGGCACCTTGATCTGCAAACCGGTTTCAACGGTTGCCGCCTTGGTAATGTTAGAAACCGTGTCCCCCTTGACAGCCGGTTCGGATTCGGTCACAGTCAGAATCACTGATGCTGGAAGATCAACCGAAAGCGGATTGCCTTGATACAACAAAACGCTGTATTCTTCGTTTTCCATCAGATACCAGCGGGAATCGCCCAAGGTGTCGGCCTTGACACCGATCTGATCGAAAGTCTTGGAATCCATAAAAAAATACTCATCACCCTGTTCATACAAGAACTGCATATTGCGAGATTCCAAATCTGGTTGATCAAAAGACTCTGTCGTTAAAAATGATTTTTCGATGACATTTCCAGTAATCAGATTTTTCATCTTGGCTTTCACATGCGGACGTCCGCGAGCCATTTTAACATGAAGAAAATCGACCACCACCCAAGGGCCACCTTCATACATCAACTTCATATTCTTTCTAAGGTCACCTGCAGATATCATTAAACCTCCATTATTTTTCAGGGCGGAATATAGGGAATAGACTGCGTGCTGGCAACCATTTTATATCAGCTGTCGACGACTTTCATTGTTGTTTGTAGCGGTTTCTGACAGGAATTGATGTGCCAATGTGATTTTAAACGTTGTTCCGACACCATCCTCACTACAAAAGTCAAGACTGCCATCGTGAAGTGTTATTATCTTGCGTGCCAGTGGAAGCCCAAGACCTGATCCGGATGGACTTCCTGAGAAAAATGGGGTAAAAACATTCTCGTGGTGTTTTTCTGGAATACCGGGGCCATTGTCTGTAATATGGATCCGCATTCCTTCGTCATCCATCAAATCAATTGTCACCTCTCCCCCATCAATGGCTACCGCCTTGCATGCATTATCAAGAATATTGGAGAAGGCCTGTTTAAGTAAAAGTTCATCCCCAACCAGCAAGGTGTGAGTGGATGCAACCAAGTTCAAATGCAGGTGCACATTTGGATATACCGTATGAAGCAGACCAATAATCTCCTCAAGCGTTTGGTACACGTCGAATTCTGCATATACGGGATGTAGAGGCTTTGCAAAATCAAGAAAACGTGCAACCAGAGTCTCGACCTCCCGCGCCTCCTTTAATAAAGACTCGGCATTTTGGCGCATCGGGCTGTCAACAGTGTTTTTTCGGCTAATCAGATTGGCAAATCCCACCATAGCCGCGGCTGAATTACGCAGTTGATGAGCTAGTCCCGCCGACATCTCGCCCAGCGATGCCAACCGACGCTTTAGTTCCAACTCATCCTGCAGTTTTAGCAAGGCAGTTTGGTCATTTAGTAATAGTGACAAACCAATTAGTCCGCCATCGCGGTCTATCAGGTCCGAAACCGAAACCGCTAGGATTCTATCACCATTGCCCGGTTCCGGGATATGCACCTGCATGTTGTGCACTGGCACCCCGGATTCGAAAAAGGTCTGCAGTAAGGCATCCAAATCCGCAAATTCGCCAAGTATCTGACAATATGATTTTCCTTTACACTTTGTGCCCGTAAGATGCAACAATTCTTCGGCGGCCCGATTGATCGAGGAGATGTTGCGCTCAAGATCGAAGGTAAGTATGCCGGTTGGAATTGAACGCAGAATATAATCATTGTAAACTTCCAGATTTTCGGCGCGTTTTGTGACAATCCGATTAAGGCGCACCAGTTCCTCTTCCTTGGATCGCAATTCATTAATTATTTGTTCATAAGAACTGATAAGTTCCGAGACCTCATCATCAGCGTTACTATTGAACCGCCCGGTTTCTTCGGCCTTTTGCCGAAGCCTTACAAAGGGATCCATCACCAGTTGCGCAAAACGTCCAGCGACATAAATGATGATAATTATTCCCAGTACAGCAAAGAAGATGAGAATTTTGCCCGCATTCTCCAACGAACCTAACAGGCTGTTTTTATCAGCAATGCTTATGACATAGTTGGAACCGGCAAATTCTGCCGGAAATAGCAGGTGTGTTTTGATATCGCCGGACGAGTGCAGGTACACGGGTTGATTTTGCAACAAAGCCCGCAGTTGCTCTGCCGTGGGATCAATCTCGATGTACGCCAACATTGAATCCATCGGATCGCCCTTTTGAATGGCCATAACCCGCGCATAATTCAGATGAATAACATACAGGTAATCCAAATCATATGTATATTCAATATCCGCAATCAGGCTATCTGGCAAAATGGTGGTGGCCTGTTTCAGGATTGCATTCGACACCACTACGGCCGCCTCGGAAAGTCGATCCTCAACCCGATCCTCAATTGACTGCCGTACCCGGTGAAGAGTATAATGCGAGGCGAAATTCAGGATCACCAACACTAGCACAATCAGCGCCAGTCCCAACCTGATTTCCCACCTGAAAGCTTTAGGTTTGTTACTCATACTCCTCCAGTGAGAGTATCGTCAGAAAAAAGATGTGGATTAGGTTAGAAGCCGCTACCAAGGCTTACACGGAGAAAAAGTGTTCAATATAAAACGCAATAATGACATCACCGTATAAAATAGCCAGAAACGCGGCCGCCGCCAGAAAAGGCCCGAATGGAATGATCCGTGAGGTGCGAACCCGCCTGGAAAATGCCATAACCACCAGCGAGATGACCAAACCGATAAATGCCCCTGCAAAAAAGATTATTACAATCTTTTGCCAACCCAAAAAAGCCCCCAGCATAGCGGTCATCTTTATATCGCCTCCCCCCATACTCTCCTTCTTAAAAAGCCAGTCACCCAGAAGCGCAATCAGATACAGCACGCCGCCACCGACCAGCAAACCTATCAACGATGAGACAAAACCTATTCCGGAAGGCAAAAGCGACACTCCCAATCCGATCACCATTCCCGGTATTGTCAGCAAGTCAGGGATTATTTGAAATTCTATATCAATAAAAATGATGGTCAGTAAAACCGACGCCAAAAAAGCAAAAACCGCAAACTGCCAGCTCAATCCATACAAATAGAAAAAATATACGAAGACACCAGCATTGAGAAGTTCCACCATTGGATAGCGTGGCGAAATTTCCCCCCGGCAATATCGGCATTTCCCAACCAACAGAAGATAACTGATTACCGGGATATTGTCGTAAAATTTGATTGGCATTCGGCAACAGGGACAGGTCGAGCGGCTCAGCCCAATCTTGATATTCCGAGGCAGACGATAGATTGGGACATTGAGAAATGATCCGACACATAATCCTAATGCCATCACCCAGATATACATCAGAATGATCTCCATATACAATAGTATCGGCAGAAAACCGAATCAACTGAATTCACCCAATTTATACATAATCACTGCCAGCGCTGTCGGCGCCGCGTTCTCGGTACGCAGAATTCTACCGCCAAGTGATATGACCTCTGCCCCTTTTTCGCGGGCGAGATCAACCTCGGCGCGTGAGAATCCGGACTCCGGTCCAACAATCAAGGTTAGCCCTTTATTCACCCGTGTCAAATCATACTGCTGTATGGCAACACCTCTTGAATTTGGATCAAAGATAATCAGGTGTCCCAAATCATCCGAATCTGTCAAATAACGCGTTAACATCATCGGTGCTTCGATATTAGGCAAATAAGCCCTTGCGCACTGTTTGATCGATGCAACCGCAACTTTCCTCCAGCGTAACACCTTGGTTTTAACTCGCTGATCGTCATTGAAATTCACTTTTGATTTTTCGGTCATCAGCGGCACAATGCGGGCTACCCCCAACTCCGTAGCACGCTGAATAACATCGTCAAATTTATAGCCAACCGATAATCCCGCCGCAAGAGTAATCCGCGTGAGCGGTTCACCAAAATTGCGAATACGCGTCAGGATTTTGCCCCTTACACCACCCCGCTCAATTTTATCGATTTCACAGCGATAAGCGTTGCCGATCCCATCCACCACCATAATCGGCTCGCCTTTTTTCATTCGCATGACCTTTTGCAGATGATGTGCCTCTGAACCTTTGATAATAATCACATCCTCATTAATCCGATCAGGCAACACATAAAAAACTGGAATCATTCTTTAATCACCTCTACAGCAATCCATTCGTTATCATATTTAATGTTATGCTTTATAAAGCAATAGGATGACAATAACTCCAACACATCGTTTTGTTCTTCTTCAAGTAATCCAGAAAGCACGATAATCCCACCCGGCCTAACCGCCATATATATCTGATCAAAAATATCATAAAAAACACTTTTAATGATATTTGCAACCAGAAAATCATACGGACCCGTCTCACACGCAATCTCGACCGAGCCTGGTCTGATCTCAATCAGGTCGGCGACGTTATTGATTGCAATATTTTCCAAAGCATTCGCTATCGCATCATCGCTGATATCCACCCCAACGATTTTGCCAGCTCCGAGTCTGGAGGCCAAAATGCACAGAATTCCCGACCCACATCCCAAGTCAAAAAAACGATCACCCGGCTTCAATTGTGCCATCATGGACTTGACACATAATTGGGTCGACTCATGATGTCCGGTGCCAAATGCCATCTTTGGTTCAATAATGATCTCGGTCTCTCCGGGAAGGCTTTCTTTGATTCAAGGCGGCTTGATAACAATCCCACAGATTTCCACCGGCTTGATTACATCATGAAAGGCAGTCTCCCAATCATAACTGGAGACATCCTCAATCCGGAGTGCATTGGGGCGAATTGGCGGCATAGCCTGCAAATGATTTATATATGCCGTCAACTGCTCTCGAAATCCCATCCCTTGATCTCGGGGAACATAGAATGTTAAAGTTACCGTTTCAGTATCGGGATGCTCATCCAGTACAATGCCATTGCCAAAGCATTCCATGATATACGCACTGATAATGTCATGAATTTTAAAAGGAATCGTGATGCGGGCTTCAAAGTAGCGATCCGGGCTGGAACGGTCGCCAACCATATTACAATCCCAGTGAATCTTTTAATTTACTGAAAAACGATTTATCCGATTTGGGCGGTGTGAATGATTCCGACCGACCCAGTGTCTTAAGCAATTCCTTGTCTTCGGAACTGAGCTTGGTAGGCGTCCAAACCGTCACCTGCACCAATTCATCGCCATTACCATAGGCGTTTAAATGCGGGATGCCCTTTGCACGCAATTTAAATACCTTTCCACTTTGCGTACCCGTTGGTACTTTCAGAATCTCGTCACCATTCAAAGTCGGGACTATCACTTCTCCCCCCAACGCCGCCAAAGTGAAAGAAATCGGTAACAGACAGATGACATTGTTGCCCTGCCTGGTGAATATGTGATGTTCTTTTTCCTCGAACACAACAATCAGGTTGCCCGGCTGGCCATTGTTGCGACCGATATTGCCCTGCCCCTCCAGCGTCATGTAATTGCCTGATGACACCCCCGCCGGCACGTGTACCTTAACCTGAGATATTCCTCTCAGCCGCCCCTCGCCCCGACAATTGGGGCAGGGATTGGTCACCACTTCGCCGGTGCCGCGACAACGCGGACAAGTTTTCACCTGCTGGATGGTTCCGAACAGCGTCCGGGCCATCGTTCGCACCTGGCCATTACCACGGCAGTCAGGGCAAGTCTGCCGGGATGCGCCCGGCGCTAGCCCGGAGCCGTTGCATACATCACAAACCTGTTGGCGTTTAACCTTGAGCGTCTTATCAACCCCGGACTGAATCTCCTCCAGCGTCAAATCAAGTTTAATCCGCAAATCTTCGCCTCGATTATAACGCTCCCCAGAACGCCCACCACCAAAGAAATCATCAAAGATACTTCCGCCACCACCAAAACCACCGAAATCCCGCATAAAGGCCCGCAGGGCATCACTAAGATCGAAACCACTGAATCCCGCACCGCCAAAACCGGCACCGGCGCTACTCAATCCTTCATGACCAAACTGGTCATAGGTCTGGCGTTTTTGAACATCTTTAAGCACCTCATACGCCTCAGTAGCTTCCTTGAATCTGTCCTCAGCCTCCTGATTGCCCGGATTGCGGTCAGGATGATACTGCATCGCCATCTTGCGATAGGCGGATTTTATTTCATCCTCGGAGGCGGTGCGCCCAACTCCGAGGACCTCATAATAATCTCGCTTATTCATCAATGCTACACTTCATCTTATTACCGTAACATCCACCGATGCAACTATTTGTTTTTATCATCATCAACCACTTCGAAGTCAGCATCAACCGCGCCATCATCCTTTGGCGCCGCCTTTGGGTCTTGCCCTACTCCGGCATCGTCGGCCTGATCCTCACCGGTTTTTTCTTCCCCTGTGGCCTGCTGTTGCTGGGCGGCCTGCTTGTACATCTCCTCGGCCAACTTATGCGATGCTTGCATCAATTCTTCCTTAGCCTGATTGATGGTATCAACTGTCTCGCCACTCAGGGCCGTCTTAAGTTTTTCGATCTTGTCGGCAATTGCCTTCTTTTCATCTTCGGAAATCTTATCTCCCTGTTCTTTGAGCGTCTTTTCCGTGGCATATACCAATTGATCCCCTTCATTGCGAGCTTTGATCAATTCTTCTTTTTGTTTGTCCTCTTCCGAGTGGACTTCGGCGTCCTTGACCATCTTGTCAATTTCTTCCTCGGAGATGCCCGACGACGACTGAATGCGAATCGACTGCTCCTTACCGGTTCCGAGATCCTTGGCAGACACGTGCACGATACCATTAGCATCAATATCAAAGGTTACCTCGATCTGCGGAATGCCGCGGGGTGCGGCGGGAATACCAACCAGATCAAAACGCCCAAGAGTGCGGTTATCAACCGCCATCTGGCGCTCACCCTGCAGGACATGAATACTCACCGAAGGTTGATTGTCGCTGGCAGTGGAAAAGATCTGACTTTTCTTGGTTGGAATAGTGGTGTTGCGCTCAATCAACCGCGTTAACACGCCTCCGAGCGTTTCAATACCAAGTGACAGGGGCGTCACATCGAGCAATACCACGTCCTTCATATCTCCTGAAAGCACACCACCCTGAATCGCGGCCCCAACCGCCACGACCTCATCGGGATTGACCCCCTTGTTAGGCTCCTTGCCAAACAGCTCTTTGACAATCTCATGCACCTTGGGCATACGGGTTTGTCCACCCACCAGTATTACCTCGTCTACTTCCGAGGCACTGAGTTTGGCATCCTGCAAAGCCTGACGGCAGGGACCGACCGTGCGCTGCAATAAATCCTCAGTTAGCTGTTCCAATTTGGCCCTGCTGAGCGTCAGATCCAAATGTTTCGGCCCAGCCTGATCAGCCGTAATAAATGGCAGATTAATATTGGTCTGCATTGTAGTTGAAAGCTCACACTTGGCCTTTTCGGCGGCCTCTTTCAGGCGCTGGAGAGCCATCCGGTTTTGACGCAAATCAATTCCCTGAGCCTTCTTGAATTCCTCGGCCATCCAATCTATAACGCGCTGGTCAAAATCATCACCACCAAGATGTCCATCGCCATTAGTCGAGCGAACCTCAAACACACCATCGCCCAACTCCAGAATCGAGATATCAAACGTGCCGCCACCAAGATCATAAACGGCAATCTTTTCATTCTGCTTCTTATGCAACCCGTAGGCCAACGAGGCCGCAGTCGGCTCATTGATAATACGCAGAACTTCCAAACCCGCGATGCGTCCGGCGTCTTTTGTTGCCTGACGTTGTGAGTCGTTAAAATAGGCTGGGACCGTGATCACCGCCTGTGTGACCTCTCCACCCAAATAGTCCTCCGCAGTCTTCTTAAGGGCCTGCAATACCATCGCCGAAATCTGCGGCGGGGCGTAATTCTCATTGTTGGCGGTCACCACAACCGCTCCATTTTCGTCGGAACTTACCTTATACGGGACTATTTTCTCCTCTGCCTGAACTTCGTTGTGACGGCGCCCCATGAAACGTTTGATGGAAAATATGGTATTATCAGGATTGGTCACTGCCTGCCGTTTGGCCGCCGCTCCCACCAGCCGTTCATCGCTTTTCGTAAACGCCACAATTGATGGTGTCGTCCGGCCACCCTCCTGGTTGGGAATGACGACCGGATCGTTGCCTTCCAGCACGGCCACGCATGAATTCGTTGTTCCCAAGTCAATGCCTATAATCTTACCCATGTTTTATCTCCTCTTTCTCAATGCATTCCGAGACTATGAAAACAAGGCATCTCGCCTATTCCTTATTAGATTCCGGCGGACCGGAACTGACAGCCACCCTTGAATAACGGATGACCTTGCCGTTGAGCATATACCCTTTGGTTAACTCCTGCACCACCACTCCCTCGGGAAAATCATCCGATGACGTTTGCATCATCGCCTCATGAAGGTTCGGGTCGAATTCCTTCCCGACCGCCTCAATGGGCTCAAGTCCCTGCTTTTCCAGAATGCCATTCAAATTCTGATATACCAACTCAATTCCCTTCAAGAGCGACTCCCGGTCGGAGTTGTTCGATTCGGTCTGAAGTGCCCGTTGAAAATTATCAACGACCTCCAGCAATTCCACAATTATATTTTGATTGGCCGTCTTAATCGCATCTCCATACTGGCGGGCAGTGCGCTTACGGAAATTATCAAATTCGGCGGCAAGGCGCAGATATTTGTCCTCCGAGACGCTTAATTTTTCCTTCAAGTCGAAGATCATAGCTTCCGTCTTCTGCTCCCCTGACAGAGGTTCCGGTTCGCGCACCGCTTCATCGTGTTCTATGTCGTTATCAGTTACAGACTCCTCAGCCGTTTCTTTTGTATTTTGAATCTCGACTTCTATCTTGTCATCATCCTGATCCGACATATTCTTCTCGGCCGGCGTGGTATTCTCGTCTTTTTCAGTATCTCTGGCCATGGTTATCCTCACGATCCTGACAAAGCTTTCGTCAGCGATTTGGCAGTATATTCAACAATTGAAATCAGTCGGGAATACGGCATCCGCGTCGGCCCAATAATGCCAATCGTCCCACTGACATTTCCCGCCCGGTATTTCGATGCCACTACCGAGCAGTTCTGCATTTGATCCAGTTTATTTTCACTGCCGATGGTGATAACAATCCCCTCGCCGATTGATTTCGTATTGATAAATTCTATCAGTTCCTTCTTCTCTTCAAGCGCCTTCACCACATCGGACAGTTTTTCCCGATCGGCAAATTCCGGTTGCTTGATCAGGTTGTTGGTGCCAGTGGCGTGAAGTGCACCCTGATTGCGATCCTGCCAAATATCTGACTCTTCATCAATAAACAGCTTTAGCAGTCTTGGTGACAGAGCGGTATCGGTTAAGCGTTCGCTAATGGTCTTACGGATATGACCGAGCGTCAATCCACTAAGGCGTTCGTTGAGCACTGCCTCCATCTGCCGCAAATCGTCGATTGGGATCCCCGACTCAAATTCCATCAGAATCGACCGTGCCAAACCGGACTTCACAGCAACAATAACCAGAATCTTGCCATCGGAAACGGGTATAAGATCGAGACGCGTCAGCACCCCCTCATTAAATCGCGGCGCGATGCTGATCCCAAGCTGACTTGTAATCTCGCCGAGAACCTTGCTGGCTTGCCCAAGAATGGCGTCAATCCCCCCGGTACTGCCTGATATCAATACTTTGATCTTGGCCTTGTCCTCTTCGGTCAGTGGCTCGGTTTTCAGCAGGGCGTCGACAAATACTCGGTAACCGGTATCGGTAGGAATTCGGCCAGCCGACGTGTGTGGTTGCGCAATCAAACCCAGCTCTTCCAAATCCTGCATGGTGTTGCGTATCGTCGCCGGTGACAGTCCCATCCGATATTTGTTGGCAATCACCCTTGAGCCGACCGGGTCGGCAGTTTGAACATAATGAATGATCAAATTCTGCAGAACCCTTTTTTCCCGATCTGTCAGACTTTCAAAACCCATCTTACTTCTACTTAAACAACAACTTAATCAAAAAGTTTAGCAATCTCATCATCAGAGTGCCAAAAAATAAACCATAAAGTCATAAAGATGTCAAGGGATAAATAAAAAAGGGCGTGGGGTAACCACGCCCTGATGAGAAAAGCTAAAAAACCTACAGAGAGTCTGAAGGATTCTTTTTCCTTTTTTCTATCTTATCCCTTTCTGGATTCGATTTCTCGTGCTTCTGCTCCGCTCGATCATCAATGCCATTGTTGTTTCTATCAATAAAATTGTCAAAATCCTTTTTTGCCGGCTTTGTTGTTTTACCGGGTGCGCGTCCCACACTCGAATCCTCCTGGTTTGTTGAATTAATACCAGACCGATCCGGCTTCTGGACCTGGGCCGGTCTCTGCTTTGGCGGCTTTTTTGATTCCTGCACTTCAACAGCCTGAACCGAGGATGCCAGCAATACCGCCACCAACAAACCCATTATTACTGCCAGCTTTTTCATTCCAATCCCTTCAACATGTCCCTTTCAGTATATTCCTTTAAATCCCTGAGTCAATATTAAATCACTTCCGGGGCTTGGTTTTGCTTGAACCGGATGATTGCGTCCGCGAGGTGCTGGTTCGGGAAGCGGACGATGTGGCGCTATTGCCTGACCGTGACGAACTCTTCACACTCGATGAACCGCTCCTGGAACTCGATGATTGCGGTTGGGCGGAACCTGAACTTTTACTGCTCCTAGATGATTTCCGGACAGATGATGAATTTCGTGAATTCTTTGAGCTTTTGCTACTGGACGATGTCTTGCTTGATGAAGATTTCCTGTCCATCGTCGTACTACGGCTACGCGTCGAACTCTTTGAACCCGAGGACTTGCCCGAAGAGCGCATTGAACTTGAAGATCGGGAATCACTCGCGGATGACTTCCGGCGAGAACTGGTCGAAAGCTTATCCCGATTGTATGAACTTCCCCTGGTTCGAGATGATCCTGTAGTATACCGACTGCCAGTGCTACGCGACGAGGACTTCGTCAACTTGGAACCAGAATATCGGCTTGCCGACGTAGTCATGGTCTTGCGGATTTCCTTCTTGACCGCAACTTGCTTTTCATAACCCGGGTATCCATGATCGACCGGATTAAGATACCCTCGTTTCCGCACATCCCGATAACGTGATTTCACATTGACCTTTGTTCGCACAATCGTTTCGTCAACGATCACTGAACGCCGCCGAACCACCGTTATTCGATCTTCCCAGCAATAACCCCAAGGATCATACACCGTTACCCAGTGATAGCCATAGTAAATTCTGGGAATATACAACGGTGCGCACCCCCAGTAGATACCATCGATATAAATCGAGGCACCGAAGGGATAATCGACAAAGACCGAACCGCACATGCTCCAATGCGGAGTATCGTAAACGTATACCGGACGGAAATACGCCTCATTCCATTCATTGACGACAAACGATGCCAGGTCGTAAGCTCGCCGACATCCGTAATCACACCCAAAATAAGAAGCGTTGATATACTCCATGAAGTCAAACGGATCATCATCACAATACAAACCAGATCCGTCAACCCAGTCGGGAAGCGGGATCCGTTCCCGCGATGCAACGATCTGGATGTACTCGATCCCTTCCGGCCCACGGACCGTCAACTCATAATCATCCTGGCTGTCGGGAATATGATAAATTCGTCCCCCCTCGATTTTCATATCATCGTTGAGGTCGACCGGATACAGCAAATTAACATCGCCGCGCGAATCGATATTATACACCACGACAAAACAATCTTCATCGGCCCGGAACGAAATCTGGATATTCTCCCCATCATAGTACTCGTCATCATCAGTCCAGACTTCCACGCTGAGATACGGGTCATAGCGAAGATAACTGCCATAATCAACGGCCCGATCATATCTGATCACGTCAGCGCCCGCCGTGGCACCTGTCATGAACAGGGCCATCAGGGCTGTCAGTGTTATTAGCATACGTTTCATGAGACTCACCTCTTTCCTTTATTTTTGCGTGCCGAAACCGGCAGGTAATGACATACCGGGACGTTGCTTTTGAAATGTATCACTGCCCGAAGCCCGGGGGCGAAATTGCGGATTACCAATGTCCTCCTGATGTGCCCACTGGAATTCGACATACCCGTCGGCATAATTGACATACGTCACGCGAAGTTTGGCGTAGGTGTATTCATGTGTCCAGATTACATATGTATGCCCTTCGATGATTTCCAACCAGCCAACATACGACCAGCCCACTGATGTGTCGGGAGCCATTGTGATTTCATCAAAATTGTAGGTGAATCCCATATCCTGAATGTCTGTCGAGTCACGTCCAACATTTATAAAAAATGTCTCCAATCCGGCATCATAGTCGATGTAGATATCGGTCAAGGGATAATCCCAAGAACGAATGGCTTGCGCCGAAAAGTCAAAGCCTGAATGATGTGACACTGTATTGGCATCATACAGGGCCAGACCGGGCCCCTCGGGACGCGGCGTGTCCCAGACAAACTCATACGACAACACTGATTCCTCACGATCCCAGCCATAGGTCGTCACCGCATAGTAATATGTATTACCGTTTGCAACACCGTAATCTACGTAGCCACTACTCAACGCTGTGTCATACAAGTAATAATCATTGCCGCCATCGGTATTGCGCCAGATGCGGTAAAAGCGAAGGTTGTCATACTCAACCGGCAACCAGTACAGATAAATCTCCTCATCCCCGGTTATTGAATACACCCCCTGCGGGGCCTGCGGATTGGCAATATCATCAATAATAATATAATCGTCATCATCCTCATCACAGCCCACAAACATCACACCCAGCAGGGCTATCATCATTATCAGTATCATCTTTTTCATGCTTATCTCCTTTGTTTCCATAACATATCCTTACAAACCCCGTGCCAACATTGATAAGCATATATAATACAACATTATAGCTATATAATAATCCCCCTGCCCGGCAATTTCGGCACAATAACTGTTCACGAGGAACAGCTCCATGCACCGATTTTAGAATGACTTTTACAGATTATAATCTTTGATCTTGGCTCGCAGGGTATTGCGATGAATACCAAGAACTTCGGCTGTCTTGCCGATATTGCCCCCCATACGATCCAGAATACGCCGAATATGCGCTTTCTCCATGTCGGCCAGCTTCTCAAGGCTTTCGACTGATGTCTCCCCTGATGGTTGCAAGCCCGGAAGCTCCGCAGATCCAATACTGTCACCCCGCGCCAGAACCACCGCTCGCTCGATTACATTTTGTAATTCCCGGACGTTGCCGGGCCAGGAATACTGTGTAAGCGCTGAGGCGGCTTCGGCGCTAAAACCGGAGATACTCTTACCCAGCTTGGAACAGAAGTCAGCCAAGAATCTCTCGGCGAGAAGCAGGATATCGCCCGGACGCTCGGCCAGCGTGGGCATCCGAATCGAAACAACGTTAATGCGATAAAACAAATCTTCCCGGAAATCGCCCGCCTCGATCAGCTTCTCCAGATCGCGATTGGTCGCGGCAATTACGCGCACGTCCAGCGTCACACTCTCCTCTGCTCCCAGCCGCTCAATCTGATGATCCTCGAGGACTCGCAACAGCTTGGCCTGCATGATGGCGGGCATGTCGCCGATTTCATCGAGAAAGATGGTGCCACCGTTGGCCAGCTCGAATTTTCCCAGTTTGCGCTTGATCGCCCCCGTAAAGGCGCCTTTTTCATGACCGAACAGTTCCGCCTCAAGCAGGTTCTCCGGCATGGCGGCGCAATTGACAGCGACAAACCGCTCATCCTTGCGAGGCGAAAGCGAATGCACGGCGCGCGCCGCCAGTTCTTTACCGGTGCCTGACGCCCCGGTTACAAGCACCGTGGTATCTCCGGGCGCCGCGAGGTGAATCAATTCCAGGGCCTTTGCGATCGCCGGTGATTCGCCGATAATCTCGCCGCTACCGAAGCGCTCGGTGACGGTATCATTGAGGACCCGGTGTTCCACCACCAAGCGATGTTGCTCAGAGGCCTTGCCAAGATTCAGCAACAGCTCCTCCAATTCCACCGGCTTACACTGATAGTGAAATGCGCCCACGCGCATGGCCTTCACGGCTGTCTCCACCGAGCCGAACGCGGTCAGGACAATGATCTGAATGAAGGGGTTGATCTCCTTGAGTCGGCCGATCAGGTCGATGCCGCTCATGCCGGGCATCTTCATATCGACGACGGCGACGGGGGCGAAGAACGAGGGATACAGCTTGACGGCCTCTTCGCCGGAGGCGGCCTCTTTGACGTTGAATTCATGTTTGGCCAGGTAGCCGGCCAGCATGTGGCGCTGAGCGGCCTCATCGTCCACCAGGAGGAGTTTAGTCTTAGACATGGGGATAAGATATGAAATCAGGAAGTGACAATAAACAAAAAAATACCCCTTCAAGGTGAAGGGGTATTGTGGATTATTACGTCTACGTATCAGTTATCGGGTCCAAAGAAGACGGTGATGCCGGTGCGCAGTTGCAGGTAATTAATCTTGCTGGCGAGCTTTATGGTTTCGCTGGCGTATTCGCCCTCAACGTCTTCGGTCATATCGTTGTGATAGCCCAGTTCCAGATAGAGGCTACCGAAGTCGGACGTGTAGTAGAGAAAACCGGCATAGACCCCGAGGCTGAGCGTGGGATCATAGGACAGTTCCCGAAGGAGGTTGCGATCCTGCGTTACCCAGGTTGCGAATTTCGGTATCACGGCCCCGGCGCTTACTTTGAAGTAAGGCTCGAAATTTGATTCACCAGAGAAGGCATATTTTAGATACCCGCCGATATCATAGAGTTTGTAATTGAGGTCATAGATTTCCATGCCGTGTGCGGAATAGGCAAAATAGGCTCCAAACGAAAAGCGTTCGGTGAGATAATATCCTCCGGAGAGTCCGATGTTGTACCCGGTTTTGGCGCCGAGTGAATCGGTCCAGTCCTTGAAATCACTCATGGGGAAATTCAGGCCGCCGATCAGGGTTACCTCGAAATTGCGCCATTTTTCTTCATCTTCATCTTCCTGAGCCATTGCCGAAACGGAGAGCGCCAGCAGTAATGCCAGGGCGACCAGAATATGTGTCTTCCTCATTATCACGTCCTCAACATTTATTGCGTTATCGCCATTTTTGTCATCTCCAGCGGTCGGCGGAGGGCACTCGCCCTTTTGCTGACCGGATTAAATGATGAATTAATCACTTCATAGACGATTTGTCAACCGATTTGTAAAATTTATAAATGCCATTGAAGCAATATTTTCGGTCTTATTTAGAGAAAAGACATATCCTGCCAATGATGGCGGGGGCGCTCTCCCCTGCGCTGGCCGGGGCGATCCCCGGGCGGGGTTAAGGCCTTGGAAATAGCTATTGCCGGCCTTTTGCGGGATAGTTACAATTGTCACATTTGCACGATATTTCATTGATGGGTAAGGCGCTACTGGTATTACCAAATGGGTCTGCTTGGTGTTTTGTAAATTTTTTCGGGGTGGTGGGGATTGCCTGGCGGTGCTTGCAATGACAGGTGTGGTTTGGGTTCGATTGCTCATATTTAAGTTTAATGGTAGTGGTTTGGTAGTGAAAGTGTACGGTTGAGATTGCTTCGTCGCATGCGCTCCTCGCAATGACAGGATTGGGGTTTGGGTTCGATTGCTCATATTTAAGTTTAGTGGTAGTGGTTTGGTGGTGAAATTGTAAGGTGGAGTCACATTCGCATCACAAATTTGGGTTCGATTGCTCATATTTAAGTTTAGTGGTAGTGATTTGGTGGTGAATTTGTAAGGTTGAGATTGCTTCGCTGTGCTCGCAATGACAGAAGTGGGAGACTGCTTCGCTGTGCTCGCAATGACAGATGTATTGAGAACCACTCGGGCATGTGGTTGGGAATTGTTGTAAACGATAGTTTCTTTGTCCGTGGTTTCGGGAGAAGGGGTTGTATGACAAGTTGTTTCGAGGAATTGCAAATGGGTTTGCATGGCGTTTTGTAAATTTTTATCGGCCTGCTCGCGACCGATTTCCTGGATTTCCCGGACATATGAGAAGATTTTACATCCGAGGGTGTGCTGGTGGTGGAGGTGTTTTTCGAAGCGGATGAGCTGGTCGATGAGGCAGTGATGGGCGGTTGGGTGGGGGGCGTTCTCACACGATAAAAACAGTTCGGCGATGGCGCGGGTCATATCAGTTTTGGCGCGGATGATACGGTTGGCGCGCCAGACGCAGTTGGCGATTTCGCGCACGAGGGCGTCCTGGTAGGAATCGGCTGGTTTCATATGAGCGCGGATTTTTCGGTGGAGGTGATTGAATTTGCGTTTACTTTCTTTGAGATGCGGGGAGTCGATTAGGACAGTGCGGGCATAGACCCCATGCTTGATGCCGTTCATGGCGCATTTTCGTTTACCCTCGGGGGTTTTCGGCCCGGTTGATTTGCGGGCGTTGCGCCGGTTGGCGTCGATTTGCTTTTGACTGGTCATGTTATTGCCGGGTCGTGTCCTTTTATAAATAGTCCCAGTTTGTTTTCAACATTGGTTTGGTAGTGATTTTGTGGAATTGATTCGTTGCATTCCCACAGCAGAGCTGTGGGCGACCCAGACCTGCGGAACGGCAAAAAAGGCGTTGTGTTTGTAGTGGAATTGATGTAGATTAATCTTATCATAGGCTGAGAAGCCGCAATTATGATTAGGCGCAGGTTTTCTTCTTACTAAGACCTTAAAGTACCACAAGCTATGAACTAAAGAATTTCATGCGCCCCCTGTCTGTAAGTTATAGACAGACATAGCGCGACAATTAGAAGTTGTATTGCATATAGACTGTTCGTTCTTCTTAATGGGGAGGGTGAAAATGAAACTGCTATGTTTAATTATGTGTATTTGCCTTATGGTTGTTGGGAGTGCTTTTTCCATGACCATACGAGCTGATGCATATCCACTGGCTGGTATTGATTCAATACCATTGGGTGATTCATACATTGATATTTATATGAATAATGATGATGGGTTTTACCGAAATGGCTATAGTATGCCTTATGCAATTTACAGCCCTGATGGAAGTATCACTGAAATTTCACATAGAAATGTAAATGGGGAAGGACCTTACGGTTCATTTCTGCCTGTGAATGGGTTTGAATGCGGAGGATTCTGGGATTATTTGTGTTTATATGATACGTGGAGTTGGGATGGAGTGCTGCCTGATACATTTTGTTTTAGTGGACTAGGCTTTACAGATGGAATGCCACCGGGATTGGGCGAGCGACTTTATTTAAGGATTGCCCTTAATATATCAACTGAAGGAATTATCTGCATTGATTCAATAGATCATCCTGATGATTCATATGATTGGGTTTTCGAAGCGCCATCTCCCAGTTTCGGGGGGCCTTATTGCTGGACAGTCGTAGAGAATTTCCCAGACATAGATGATGACGGAATTGCTGATATTTTAGATAATTGTCCCACCGTATATAATCCGCAACAAGAAGATAGTGATTTTGATAGCATGGGAGATTCATGTGACCCCATTACGCCTTTGTTTGAAGGAACCCCAGTAACCGGATATGTTCCACTGAATGTTAACTTTTCCAACAACACAATCTCAATGGAGCCAATAACAGATTGGCTATGGGATTTCGGGGATGAATACACAAGCGCTGATTCCAGTCCAACTCACACATATGACTTACCAAGAGATTACAGTGTTTCTTTAATAGCATCGAACAGCAGCGGGGCAGATACTCTAGTTTACCAATCCTATGTTAGCGCACATGACGGCTCATATTTTAGAATAAGTCAGTTGTTTTCCAATAATATATTTAACATCAGAGCCGTGGATATGGATTTCGACAATAATACGGATCTACTATTTTCATCTTTGCCAAATAGCCAGTTATACATTTCTTATGGTTATGGCAATGGCTCATTCACCTATCCAATTCAACTCCCCCCAGATCATATCGATTTTGCTTATGGCTTTATAAATGATGATACTTTATTAGATATCGTTTCGGCAGATTACTCTGAAGTCGCAATAATGCTAAATTTGGGGAATCGTAACTATTCAACAAGCTATATAAGTCATTCCGGTGCAGAGATCAATGCAATTGCTTTTGGGTATTTTGATAATGACCAATACATTGATATGGCTGTTGGGCCAAGTGAGGTATACTTTGGAGATGGCACCGGAGCATTCCCCCAAAGCATCACCCTATCAACCTCCTTTGAGGCGGCAGAAATAAGCGATTTTAACAATGATGGATTTGATGATATACTATTAGTTGGAGACTCTATCGCTATATATACCAGTAATGGATCAAGAGGATTTGTTTTGTCTGATTGGTTTGGTATTTCCGGATTAAGCGTTAGTGCAACTACGGCCAATTCAACTGCAGATTTTAATCGAGATGGTAACAGCGATTTTGCTGTAATTGTACCGAAACCACCATCGGGGCAATTGACTCATGCATATGTATATATTGGGTTGGGCGATGGTGAGGGGCACATAGACAACCTCGACTCAATTTACATAGATGGAATTGCACTGTATGTTGCTGCAGCTGATGTTAATCGAGATAATAAACTGGATCTCATTACATGCAATGGAACGGAGAGACAGTTGGAAATATACCATGGTGATGGACTGGGCAGTTTTGAAGATTCAATCGCAATTGGTCTGGAAACCGATGAGTTCTACTTATCCTTTACTGAAGGTGATTTCAATCGTGATGGGAATCCGGATTTTGTTGTCGGCCCTTGGCTTTGGGATGGAATAATAGACCTGTTATTGCTGACAAATCAATTATCACCAGCGCCAATACTCGACGATGAGTTGCAAATATCCGGTTTGAATAGCGTGGCTTTGCAAATACAAAACCCAGATGCCTTTGCTATATCAAGATATTACACTACTGTAGCCGGTGCTGATTATTGGCGGTATGATTTGGATAATAATGGTAATTTGGATAACGCTACAATTGATTATAATGTGCAATATGGAGAATATAAAATAATCATTTATCCCCGGCCAAATATTCCCCCTGATGCCGTATTTTCAATAGGCATTCGACTCAATGGATCAATGCAAGCCATAATATTTGATGACTATTTAACTCCACAGGATTCAAAAGGTATGAATGACAGTATTGTATTTTATTATTCTGTAGAGCAAACATCATCGATGAATCCGCCTAATGGTATACCAACCAGATTAAATCCACCTACTTTTGATTGGAGCCAATTGGTATCAGGAATGGCAATAGATAGCTTTCAATTTCAAATGGATGAAAGGCATGACTTTAGTGCTTTCCCTCTAATATATGACATAACAAGTTTGACTAATCCTGAGTTTACGCCCACCGTTGAATTTGAAACCGACTCAATCTATTATTGGCGATTCAAATCATATGCTGAAGGCGAGTTAATTGACTCCTCCAGAACCTTTGCTCTTTATATGATAGAATCCATTGTTGGAGATGCGACGTCCGATGGTGAAATTAATCTCTTGGATATACTGTTCTTAATTGATTATCTCTATGGTAATCCATTGGGATCGGCCCCAAGACCGTTTTCTGCGGGGGATGCTAACTGCGATGGTGCCATAAATCTTCTGGATATTTTGTACCTGATAGATATTCTCTACGGCAATTCTCCCAGTCTTGAACTGATGCATCCGTAATTAAAATACGGCGGGGAGTGATAACGGAACCGCAGGGGTTTTGACCTATCCTGAATATAGACAAGAGTGCGTACTGGATTCTTACTGCTCTCCCCTACACTGCTATACCACGAAGAAGAGGATTGAGAGGAGGGCGATGAGCCACATCGCCGGTTTGATGTCGCTGAATCTGCGCGAGACCACCTTTAACATCACATACGCGATAAAGCCAAACGCCAAGCCGCGACTGATCGAATAACTCAGCGCGATCATCACGATAATCACGAAGGCCGGAAAAGCCTCATCGAGTTTCTTGAAGTCAATCTTGACGACTTCAGCCATCATGAACAATCCCACCATCACCAGCGCCGGGCCGGTTGCGAATTTCGGCACCATGCCGATCACCGGGATGAACGCCAGACTCAATAAAAACAGCGCGCCGGTGACAATGGCGGTCAGGCCGGTACGTCCCCCCTGCTCGATGCCCGCGCCGGATTCGATATAGGCGGTGGTGGTGGAGGTTCCGAGCGCGGCTCCGATCATGGTCGCGAGAGCGTCGATGCCCAGCAGGCGGTCAATGCGCCGGATGTGGCCGTCCTTGTCGACCAGTCCGGCCTTGTGGCAACAGGCGATGACGGTGCCGATGGAGTCGAACATGTCGATGAACATCATGGCGAAGATGGTTCCGAACAGGCTTCCCTTCAATGCGCCGAGGATATCAAGCTGGAAAGCGATTGGTGAGAGGTCGATATCCAATGAGACGAATTCGGCGGGCGGTTTGACGTAGCCGCACACGAGCGCGAGGATGGTTCCGACGAAGATGCCGATAATCAGCGAGCCGCGGATTTTGAGTTGTTGCAGGATGACCATGATCATCAGGACGGTCAGCCCGATCAGGACGGGTCCGGTGAGCGCCCCGGCGGATACGAGGGTGGCGTCGTTTTTGACGATGACGCCGATATCGACCAGCCCCATAAAGGTGATGAACATGCCGATGCCGACGGCGATGCCGAAGATCAGTGATTTTGGGATGGCCTCGACAAGTTTTTTGCGGATGCCGACGGCGGTCAGCAGGAAAAAGACGAGTCCGGAGATGAAGACGATGCCGAGGGCGGTCGGCCAGGGGACTTTTTCGCCGAGGACGACGGAATAGGTGAAGTAGGAGTTCAGCCCCATGCCGGGGGCCATCGCAATAGGTGAGTCGGCGAAAAGCCCGACGAGGATGGTTCCGATGGCGGCGGCGATGCAGGTTACGGCAATGAGGGCGTCTTTGTCCATGCCGGTATTGGCCAGCATTTCGGGATGGACAAAGAGGATATAGGCCATTGCCAGGAAGGTGGTGGCTCCGGCGAGGATTTCGGTTTTGATGTCGGTCGGCCTGGTCAGCAGTTTCACGTGGTTCTCCCTGTTATTCTCTATTAAACAGGTAACAATATGAATGGCAAATAATTTCTGGATGGATATTTGGGCTTGCGTTTGGTTTTGAGCTTTATATATTCCGCCCGATAACAAAACCCACCGACATCCCGGTTATTTTGCATGGCAGTTTTTTTATGGGGTGGCAGAGATTTTTGCCACCTTGTTCGGAACAGAATCAAAAAGACCGGTGTTAAGGTGAACAATCTCGAAAACTCAAAATGATTTAATTTATACGAGAGGGTGCATGACATGGAAAATGTAATGGACACATTAATGGACTGGGCAACGGTCTACGGCTTAAAGATTGTCGGCGCGATTGCGATACTGATAATCGGTCGGATCGTGGTCGGTATTCTGACCGGGGTGGTGCGTCGAATGATGGACCGCAGTAAGTCGGACGAGACGCTGACGAAGTTTGTGGTGAGTCTGACCAAGATCGCGCTGATGACGTTCGTGTTTATCGCGGCGTTGGGAACGCTGGGGGTTCAGACAGCGTCATTCGTGGCTATCATAGGTGCCGCGGGTCTGGCGATCGGTTTTGCGTTACAGGGATCGCTTTCGAATTTTGCATCGGGGGTGATGCTGATAGTTTTCCGTCCTTTCAAGGCGGGTGATTATGTCGAGGCCGGCGGGACGAGCGGCTCGGTTGAGGCGATCCAGATTTTCAACACGATATTGAAGACGCCGGACAACAAGAAGGTGATTCTTCCCAACAGCATGGTCACGGGCGGATCTATCACCAACTATTCGGCGATGGAAATGCGGCGGGTTGATATGGTGTTCGGGATCGGTTATGATGACGACATCAAGAAGGCCAAGGCGACGCTGGAGAAGATTCTTTCAGAGGATGCGCGGGTGCTCAAGGATCCGGCGATCACGGTAGCGGTGCTGGAACTGGCGGACAGTTCGGTTAATTTCGCGGTGCGCCCGTGGGTAAAGACGGCGGATTACTGGGGTGTTTATTTTGATATCACGGAGAAAGTCAAGGTGACGTTCGATGAGCAGGGTATTTCGATTCCGTTCCCGCAACAGGACGTGCACATGCACCAGGTGACGGCATAACCAGGGAGGTAAGGCAGATATGACAACATTGACGAGAGCACTGGTGGGGGTATTTGGGATTATGATTCTGGCGGGGGGATTCGCCTCCGCGCAGGACATCGACACGGCCCACGTGGGTTGGAAGAAATCGCTGGTGGTGGATGTGACGACGACGCAGACGGCGTATTCGGATTCGTGGGAAGGCGGTGAATCGGGGGCATTCAGCTGGGTCGGGAATCTGAACGGCGCGGCGGAGCGGAAACTCAACGACTGGTTTCATCTGCGATCGACGCTTAAGCTTTCGTTCGGGCAGACAGTGACGCAGAACGAGGACAAGTCGTGGAATCACCCGAAGAAATCGACCGATTTGATCGATTTCGAGAATGTGGGACGGTTTTTGCTGGATGCGTATGTCGATCCTTATGTCGCTTTTCGAGTGGAGTCGCAGTTTCTGAATTCCTCATTTGCGGCCAAGAAACGGAATTTCACGCCGACCAAGCTGACCGAGTCGGCGGGTGTGACGCATCGGTTTTATGAAAAGGAGAACGATTTGATCACGAGCCGACTGGGTCTGGCGTTACGTCAGATATTCAAACGGCAGGTGATCATTGACAGCGTATTGCTGACGACGGAGGATTCGACGCTGACCGACGGGGGTATCGAATCGGTGACGGATGTCTCCCTCACGCTGAACCATAATATGCAGTACACCGGCAAGCTGACGTTGTACAAGGCCTTTTTCTTCTCGGGCAAGGATGACGTGCAGGGGACGCCGTTTGAAGATGACTGGAAGGCGGTGGATGTGAACTGGGAGAATATTATCGCGGCGTCGCTTTCGAAGATCATCACGGTGAATTTTTACACGCAGTTGTTGTATGACAAAGAGGTGAGCAAGAAGGGGCGTTTTAAAGAGACGCTCGGGATCGGTTTTGTTTTCAAGATGATCTAATAAATATAACAGAGCACGATAAGAAAGCCCGCCAGCCGGCGGGCTTTTTTTGTGGGCAGTTGAGCAGGTTGGGAGCTGGCGTAAGGCTACCAAAGCACTTGACAAAATCGTCGTTATTGCCCATATTTGGGGTGGGTGAGGGCACGACCCATTTTATATGGTCATCAAATACCGGCAATTAATTGCACAATGTCAACACCGGTTACACATTGATTCAATGGGGAGTGGCTATGATGTATCGAGTAATGATTTTACTGCTCGCGATTCTATTCGTAATAGGGGGTTTTTCCAATGTATTTGGTATTTGCGGGGACGCGGCGAGTAATGACAGCTCAACGAATATAATTGATATTACGTACCTCGTCTATTACATCTTTAAAGACGGGTCGGCGCCGGCAACACTCAGCGACGGCAATGTGGATAACACGTGCCGGATAAATGTCGCCGATGTGGTGTATCTTCACGAGTATCTATTCGAGGGCGGTCCGGCTCCATCCTGCACCGACACCTCGGCCTGTTCCTATTCGACGCAGGTCGGGTACGGTATTCGTATCGGATCTCCCCCCTATGATGTCTATCCGGGCGGTGATTCGATTGCGGTTCCGATTTATATCACCAATGCATCGGAGTTGTATGGTATTTCGGTTGGATTTCACTATGAGTCGGACGACATTGAGGTAACATCGGTAAATACCGCCGGTTCAGTTTTACCCAATGGGCTATTTTCGGAGGTTTTATTCCGACCAACAGATAATGATGTATTGATTGGCTGGTCTTATTATTACTTTGTCGGATCGGTTCTGGAGGCGCAAAGCGACGGCCTTTTGACGACGCTGAATGTAAAAATACTGGCGGGCGGGACCGACCAGACGATACCGCTGGACAGTGCGTTTGTCTCCCCCGGGGGGGATTTTATGTTTGTGACAGCGGCGGGGTCATCAATTCGGCCGGAGCTGGAATATCCGACGATATCGGAATATTCGGACGTCACTTTTACGGATATTGCGGTGTCGGCCGGCGTGGATATGCCAACAAACGAAGATTACGTGCAGTTTGTTGACTATAATGGTGACAATTTACTGGATATTTATCAGCACGGGACACTGCTTCGCAACAACGGGGATTCCACGTTCAGCGACGTGACCTCGAGTTCGGGTATTGACGCCCCGGACTACACGTCGGGGGCCTGGGCGGACTATGACAATGACGGCTATATTGATGCCGCGATAAGCAAGAATGGAGAGACAAACTGTATCAGGCTGTATCATAATGATGGCGATGGAACATTCACCAATGTCACATCAAGCGCACAGATCAACATGCCGGGTCTGGAAGTCAACTGGGTCGATTACAATAATGACGGATTTGTAGATTTGTTTTCCTCTAATGCCCCCGGAGGAGTATCAGATGGTGTATTGAGTCTCTGGAAAAACAACGGGGACGGGACCTTTAGCGACATGACGACGACCGCCGGGCTGGACAGTTCGATTGATGTTTCGGCATCGTCTTTTTTTGATCATAATAATGATTCATATCAAGATTTGGTGGTCAGTGCTTTCCATAATACGTCTCGAATTTTTGAAAACAATGGAGATGGGACCTTTACCGATAAGACCGGAGATTATGGTCTCGGTGAAATCCGCACTCAGGGAATAACGTTCGGCGATTTTAATTTCGATGGCTGGCTGGATTATTTTGTGGGAATTTATTCTGACACATACAGCAGGATGTATCGCAATGATGCCGGATCGGGTTATACGGATGTAACTTCAGATTTCAATGTCATCGGCCCCACCGGTGATGTTATCCGGGTTGTTAATTTTGCGGATTTTAATAATGATTCTTACCTGGATATCTATGAATCCAATTACAACTCCGGTGATCCCAGCATTCTCTTTTTGTATGATTTCGGTATTGATGAATTTTACAGGGCGGAAGATTCGGCCGGTGTGGCAAACACCTCCAATCGAAAAGCATCACATGCTATCGGGGATTTCGACAATGATGGTGATCTGGACATTCTGGCCGAAGGGCAACCAGGCGACGCTAACAGACTATACAGCAATAACTTGTATCCGGATAACAGCACCCAGCACTGGATCGGATTTCGGCTGTCCGGGACAATATCAAACCGCTCGGCAATCGGGGCGCGGGTTATGGTTTATTGTGATTCCGTACAGATGCGCGAGATCAATACCGGCGGGGGCTGGTCACAAAATCAGCTCTGGCCTCACTTTGGTATCGGCGAAAAAACGACGATAGACAGTGTCCGCATATTGTGGCCATCAGGTGAAGTTGATCGCCTCTTCAATCCTGCAATTGACCAATATCACGCTGTCACTGAGGGGACATACGCCCACACGGCGTGGCATGTGGCAACGACGGGGAGTGATTTGACGGGTGACGGGAGTGAGGGCAATCCCTATGAGACAATCGAACATGCCATTGATCAGAGTGCTGACGGTGACACGGTGCTGGTGCATGAGGGGACCTATATTGAGAGATTGTCTATAAACAAGGACATTCTTGTGACCAGCGAATATATTCTCACGGGACAACTGACAAGTGTTCAGAATACGGTTATTGACGGAAATCAGGAATACGACGCATTAATTACATTGAGAGAAGGGGCCGAGTTTAACGAATTAAGGGGTTTCACGATTACCGGGTGTTTGGCTGATACTTTTGATATACCAGACATTATTGAAGAGCTTTACCCAATAACCGCTTACCCTAATTCCAAAATAACAAGAAACATTATCACCAATAATCGCACAAAGACCAATGGCGTACTGGCCATTTTTGCGTGCGGAACCGAGATTGCACCGGTATACATTGACAGTAATATCATATATGGCAATGAGCAATACGATGTGACTGATGATATGTGTTTCTGCCCGGTAATTGAGTTCGGCGATCCGGGCGAATGCTATGGACGAATATCCAACAATATTATTTATAACAATACCACCAAATTCGGGGGGGCTATTAATTCTCCAAGCGGGTATCCTGAAATTACACACAATACCATTGTTGCCAATGTGTTTGATGAAACTGGATGTGATCTCGGGGGTATTCCGGTCGGCGCCATTACTACCGGCTGGCTGGATGAGGCCGGTAAAACCATGACGATCAGAAATAATATAATAGCCGGAAATAATAATCTTTATGGTATCTGTATTCAGGATGCCGCCCCACTTGCGACTCTGGATATTGACTGTAATGACATTTATGATAACGAATTGGGGGCATACTGCAGCCCCTTCGGCGGCGACAATGATGTCTTTGCCGATCCGAACTTCTGCGACACGGCTAATGGTGATTATCATATCAGGTATGGTTCGCCCTGTGCGCCGGTTAATAATGCATGCGGGGAGTTGATCGGGGCGTTGAATTATGGCGGTGCGGTGGTGGTTGGCAATCTTGACAATGACGGCCGGGGGTCGTTCCGCTGGGCAATTGATTCGGTCAATACCAATGCCGGGTGTGATACGATTCTGTTTACGATGGAAGGAGCGGTCGCGCTGACCTCTTCCCTGCCGACGGTTACCGATAATGAGACGGTGATACTCGGCAACTCAGCCCCGGGCGGAGACGGTTCGGTTGTGCTTAACGGTTCCGGATTCGGAAAAACGCTTAACAGCGGAATCGTTTTGGCCAGTTCCGGTAATTCCATTGAAGGACTGACCATTGCCGGTTTTGCCGGTAATGGGATTGAGGTTACCGGGGCGGGATCGGTTAATAATACGATTACGAATAATCTTATCTATGACAATGGCGGCCTGGGTATTGATCTTAATGATGACGGGGTTACGTTAAACGATGCCGGGGATGTCGATACCGGTCCCAATGATTTGCTGAATTTCCCCGAATTCGATTCGGCTTATATCACGCCCGATACAACGTTCATGCTGTATGGTCGGGCCCCGGCCAATGCTATAATCGAGCTGTATGCGGCGCATCCGGGCGGCGATTCGCTCAAACCGGAGGACGGTTCGGGTTATGGCGAGGCATGGCAGTATGTGGGTTGCGATACAGCTGATGGCACCGGGGATTTCATCTATGAAGTCGGCACAGACATTCCGCAATTCAGTGAGATCACGGCAACGGCGACTGATGTGACCGGCAACACCTCGGAATTTGCGGAAAACATCGAGCTTACACCGGCGCCGCTGATTATTGTGGGATATTCGCCGATTAATCTTCAGATTTTCGACCCGGTGGGAGACAGTATCGGCAAGACGCCGGATGGGACTGATTTTCAGAGTATTGATCCGGCCAGTTATACTGAGATTACCAATGACTCGGTGCATATTGACTATCCCCTGCCGGGGGACTATGAGATAATTGTCGTGCCTGAAAACGGTGCGCCGCCGGATGCAGTTTATTCCATCGGTATCCGGCTGGATGGATCACTGCAGTGCATTGTTATCGAGGATGCCGAGGTTCCGGCCGACGGTCAAGCGGACACGCTGGGGTATGAAGTAATGGAATGCTATCACTATCTCAACGGTGATGCCACCCGTGATGATGCGCTTAATTTGCTCGACATATTGCATTTGATCGAATACATTTATGGGTCTCCGCCTGGCCCGGTGCCGTATCCTGCAGGCTCGGGTGATGCCAATTGCGATCTGGCGCTGAATTTACTGGATATTCTATATTTGATTGATCATCTCTATGGTAATCCGCTCGGTCCGCCGCCATGTGATTTGACTCAGTAAGTATAAAAAGCCCGCCGACCGGCGGGCTTTTTTGTGGTGTGGCCCAGGGATCGGACAGCCGCGCCGAATCGGGGACTATTTTACCCACACGATCTAATTATGTGTATTACAACGAGTTACCTATTGACAAACAGGAGGGTTTCGGTATTTTATTAAATATCACTATTCTTTTTTATTCGGGATTTCTTCACCTTTACGGGGGAATGTATGTGTAATGCAACCTACACTGTTTTATGTGTATTTCTGGCTATTGTACTATTTGCGGTTCCGGTCAGCGGGACGATTATCCATGTTACCGATGCCAACGGTCGGAGTATTCAGGACGGGATCGATCTGGCGTCGGATGATGACACGGTGATGGTTGAAGCCCGCACCTGGACGGGGACGGGGAATCGTGATATCACCCTTGACGGCAAGGCGATACTGGTATTGGCGGAAGATCCCGCATCAACCATCATCGATGCTCAGAGCCAGAGTTATAACGGATTTGAACTACAACTTAGTTTCGAGGACAATAGTACAATCATCGACGGATTTACCGTGCTAAATGGTCGGAACGGTGTTTATATTCTTCAGTCGGCTCCAACCATGCGGAATATGACGTTTGTCAACAACGGGACCGGGATCAGAATCGATACACCGTCGGGGACGCCCCGGATTCGCAACTGTCAGTTCAATTTCAATGACAGCGGGGTGATCAGTCTGGCGTATACCGGTAGTTCGTGTGTGATTGACAGCAGTTATTTCTTTTTGAATGACTACGGGGTATTCGGGGATTTCACCATTAATAACTCCACAATCGACAGCGGGAATGTTGCGCTGGGTTGTAATGTCGATTACCCGGGATACCAGTTTGAGGCCAATGATTGTTTTATCACCAAACAGGTGGTGCAGGTAATTGAGCCGGGAGATCAATCGTATTTTACCAATTGCCGGATTCAGGAAAACCATAATACAATTGCCTACGGGATGACTTTTTCAAGCGATTATATTCATTTGACTTTTACGGACTGTCAGATCGACAACAACGATGGGGGGATTGAGGTTGTCGGCCCGGATGTGTATTTGACCATGACCAATACCAGGTATGCGAACAACACCGAGGGGGTTGAGTTCAGGGGGGCGGATCGCGGTGATCTCTCGATTTCGGACTGCACGTTTACCGACAATAACGCCCGCCCGATATATGTCGAGGCGCTTGAGGCCGATGCCACGATTACCGGGACGGTTATTGCCCAAAACGAGGGAATCGGCGTGTATGTGTCATATTGCGGCGGCGACGTGCTGTTGCAATCCAATACCATTGCCAATAATGATTTCGGGATATATTTAAATACGCTGGACGGGGCCTTTACGCTCGATAAAAGCATTGTGGCATATAGTGATACCAACGGCGTGGTGCTGGTTGGTGCTATTGCCGGAGCGACCACGGTGACGTGCAATGACGTATTCGGCAACGGTGACGGGGATTATGTCGGGATCAGTGATTATACGGGTGTTGATGGCAATATCTCGGCCAATCCGCAGTTTTGTGATTTTGTCACGCGGAATTACCGGATTCACTTTGCGTCGCCCTGTGCCCCGCCGCATAACAGTTGCGGGGTTTTAATGGGGGCACTGGGAGTGCATTGTGACGAACTTCGGCCCTTGTATGTCACGGCCTATTCGCCGGTCAATATCTGGGTAACCGATCCGGAGGGGTATTATATCGGCAAGAATGAGTATGGCACGCTGTCTCAGAATATTTACCCGGCCGACTATGATGAAGAGGCGCCGGAGTATTATGATGTTGTTACTATCTACTACCCCATTCCGGGTGAATATTTGGTCGAGGTTATTCCGGAAGACGGTGCACCTCCGGGCGGGACCTATTCGGTGGGGATTCGACTCGACGGCTCGATGCAGTGTATCATAGTGGAGGACGCCGACGTGCCCGCGGATGGGTCGGTTGATTCGCTGGTTTATATCGTTGAAGAGGATTATCATTATCTCAATGGGGACGCCAACCGCGATGACGCAATCAACCTGCTGGACATTTTGTTTGTTATCGAATACCTATATGCCACGCCTCCCGGCCCGGCGCCGTATCCTGAGGGGGCGGGTGATGCCACCTGTGATCTGGCGGTGAATCTTCTGGATATATTGTATTTGATTGACCATTTGTATGGTGATCCGGCGGGACCGCCGCCGTGTGAGCTTGAGGAATAGCATTTTTGACTGCACAAAAAAAGCCCGCCGGTCGGCGGGCTTTTGCATATCAATCAAAGGTGATTATTCTTCTTTGGATTGTTTGATATCTTCAATCACTTTTTCCATAATCTCGCGCGGGACCTCTTCGTAGTGCGAGAAGGTTCTCGAATAGATGCCCTGTCCCGAGGTCATGGAGCGCAGGTCGACCGAGTAATTGTACAGCTCAGCCTGAGGAACGGTTCCGCGGACTTTCTGATAGCGTCCCTCGGGGTCCATCCCGGCAATCTTACCGCGCCTGCTGGACATATCACCCATCACGTCACCGGTGTAATCCTCCGGCACCAGGACTTCAATGTTGTAAACCGGTTCCAGCAACACCGGTGTGCACTTTAGAAATCCGTCCCGGAATGCCATTAGTGAGGCCATTTTGAAGGCCATATCGGAGGAGTCCACGGCGTGATAAGAACCGTAAAACACCGCCACTTTGATATCGACCACCGGGGAACCGGACAAGCCGCCTTCGAGCATTGCTTCGACGACGCCTTTCTCCACGGATGGGATAAATTTCCCGGGGATTACGCCACCCTTGATTTCATCGGCGAACTCAAATCCTCCGCCACGGGCATTTGGTTCGATGCGCAGGTGGACATCGCCATACTGCCCACGACCTCCGGACTGCTTTTTATACTTGTGCTGGATCTCAGTTTTGGCCTTGATGGTTTCGCGGTATGGAATTCTGGGTTTGAATTGTTCGATTTCGACCCCGAATTTTTTATTCAATTTGCCGGTTATGATCTCGGTATGGGTTGATCCCTGGGTGAACAACACGGTCTGTCGAAGGGCGGCATCGACAATAATCTTGAAAGTGGGGTCTTCATCATTGAGTCGTTGCAATCCGGTAGAGAGTTTTTCCTCGTCACCCTTAGCTTTTGGTCTCACTCCGACATCCATCACCGGCTCGGGATATTCCACACTCGGCATCATCACGGGCAGGTCTTTCACAGCCAGAGTATCGCCGGCCTTGGTGGATTTGAGTTTGACCAGAGCGGCCAGATCGCCGGCATTGGCGGCATCGATTTCTTTCCGTTCTTTACCGCTGATGGAATATATCTGACTCAGCCGTTCGGAGGTCTGCTGGTTGAAATTCTGGACATCGGCGCCCTGGGCGGCCTTACCCGAAATAACCTTAAACAGCGAGATGTCACCGATATGGGCCTCTGAGAGCGATTTGAAGACATAAAGCGCCAGTTTACCGCCGGAATTGATGTCAACGCCCACGATTTCATCCTCTTTCTGGTCACCTTTGAGCATGTTGACAGGTGACAGCGCCTTCGGCGAGGGCATGTATTCCGAGACAAAGTCGAGGAATAAATGGGTTCCGGAGTTTCTGTCGGCGGAGCCCATTAATATCGGATAAATGGTTTTGGAGACAATAGCCTTTTTCAGGCCATCGATAATTTCCGTATCGGATAATTCGCCCTGGTCAAAGAATTTTTCCAGAAGCGCATCGTCAGCTTCCGCGACCGCTTCGACGACTTTCTGGCGGGCCTCGTCCACGGCTCCGGTCAAATCGGCCGGGATGTCGATTGTGGAGGGTTTGCCGTTATCATCGAAGGTATAGGCCTTCTTTTTGAGGACATCAACGACGCCTTTGTAATCGAGACCGGAACCTATCGGCACCTGCAGGGGAACGGCTTTGATCCCAAAACGCTCCTGGAGTTGGGTGACGATATCATTGATTTTGACATGTTCCTTTTCCACTTTATTGATAAAAAAGGCCCTGGGGAGATTGAAATTTTCAACATATTTATACTGGATTTCCGTGCCAACCTCGATACCGGCGGTGGCATTGATAACCATAATGGCGTTTTCCGAAACATAGAGGCCGGTAATCAACTCGCCGATCATATCCGGATGGCCGGGCAGGTCGAGGACGTTTACCTTGCAATCCTTCCAGGGGCAGGCCAGAAGCGAAAGCCCAACAGACGTTTTCCGGTTGATTTCATCTTCAGTGAAGTCGGAGAGCGAGGTGCCATCATCCACTTTTCCGAGTCTGTTGGCGATGCCGGATGAGTATGCGATAGCGTCAGCCAGGCTGGTTTTGCCGCATCCGCGCTGGCCGATCAGGGCAACGTTTCTTATCTGGTCAGTTTCAAATATCTTCACAAGGATAACCTCCGTTGGATAGTTCCATCTCTGCTACAGGACGCTAATTATAATCCGGCCAGCAGGTTTTGTCAAACGATTTTATCTGTTATTTCCCGCTCTCAGAGTTGGTAATATGGCCTCCGGGCCTCATTTCAACCGATGGACATATATGGATTTTTCTTTCTTTTATTATGCTTTTTTACGGGGGGTGTTTTCAAGACATAATTTGTCATGTCGATCGGAGGGCCATCTGGCATCATCGCTTTGTTTCTCGACTATTATAGTATTTGTCACCAGTCGATCCTGAGGTGACATTGTGAATGGGATCACAAGGTAAGCCTTTTTGATTAATATGGAGGGGATCACATCAATCGCATATATTCCAAATTAACTTAGTCTCTGATGGTCTTGAAAGCGGTCTTTTTCTGATTAATTTTGGTGGTCATAAATCGGCTTTGAAGAGATGACGGGCGGGGGTATTTTTTCTTATATCAATTTTCTCGACATTGGCGCGGGTGGTATATGAAGGTGTTATTTGGGTCTTGATTTAGCTTTTGCGATTTTACTGCATTTGGGTTAATATTAGCCTTACTCATTACTACACACCATAATATTTCATATATTTTGGCATATTTTACTTGACAGGTTAAGATATTTAGTTATTTTGTTGGTGTCCAGGGAATAGTTGTGTTGTTAGAACGCTTCTGTTGAGA
>Ga0272442_10000913_pt1 | contig 45923 bp, 40 predicted proteins | sample SSMForm2O_FD_200262 | JGI IMG/M metagenome (GOLD analysis project Ga0272442, IMG submission 200262) | Marine sediment archaeal communities from Little Sippewissett salt marsh, Falmouth, MA, United States - SSM-Form-2O | ecosystem: Environmental > Aquatic > Marine > Wetlands > Sediment ...
ATTTCTCACCTTGTCTCCACCGGTTTCATCGAGGGCGAGATCCTTGTTCCCGAGTTCGTCCTCAGTGAGCTTCAGAGCATCGCAGACTCTTCGGACAGCCTGCGACGCCGGAAGGGACGTCGCGGCCTTGACATTCTCAACGACCTGATCCACGATGAGTCTGTATCAATGCGCATTCTGGCCAAGGACTATCCCTCGATTCGCGAAGTCGACAGGAAGCTGATCCACCTTGCCAAGGATGAGGGGGCAACATTGATTACCACCGACTTCAACCTGAATCGCGTCGCCCGAGTTGAGGACGTCCCGATTCTCAACGTGAACGAACTCGCCAATGCCGTGAAGCCACGGTTCATTCCCGGAGAGACGCTGTCGATCGAGATTATCGATCGCGGGGAGGAGATCAACCAAGGAATCGGATACCTTGATGACGGCACGATGGTCGTGGTGGAAAACGGGCGACGTCACATTGGCCGAACGATTACAACAATCGTGAAGAGCGCGCTGCAGACCGAGGCGGGGAGAATGCTGTTCGTCGAGCCGTCTCGCGAGATTCCGCAACTGCGGCGATAGAAAGGAAGGATATCTTGAAAGTGCGCATGTTGGCTAGCATCGCTTGTGTGGTGCTGCTTGGGCTTGTCAGCGGCTGTTCATTCTTCGGAGGCGACAAGACAGAATACACCTACTGGGAGCCCGAGCTTTCCCCGGACGGACGCAGCTTGGCGTACGAGTCCACTGTAGGCGAGAACCTCGAGCTGTTCCTTCGAGATCTTGAGACCGGAGAGGAGCGCCGTTTGACGACAAACGAGGAGCCCGACTGGTCTCCATCTTGGAGCCCATTCGGAGACCGGATTGCCTTCGTCTCACGCCGGGATAAGAACGTCGACATCTACATCCTTACCCTGGCGGACCTGAGCGTCGAGCGCCTCACGAACCATGAGGACGACGACATCAATCCGAACTGGGGGCCTGATGGATTGATCTACTTCAACTCGAATCGATCCGGGGTCTGGGAGATCTACTCGATCGATCCTTCGGATTGGTCATTGGTAAAGGTCACGCATCTGACGGCGCCCCCTTCGTCATGATCGTCAGTGCAGTAATCCTCGCTGCAGGTCGCGGCGAGCGGATGGCCACGGAGACCCCCAAGGCGTTCCTCGAACTCTCGGGGCGTCCGCTGTTTTTGCACGCCGTCGACACATTCGCCCGAGTCCCACGCGTCGAAGAGATCATCGTCGTCGCCCCTCAAGGTGTTCTGGAGACAGCTCGCGAAATGGCAGCAGCGAGGGTCGTTCCCGAAAAGCTCATCGCCGGCGGCGCCACGCGCCGCCAATCGTCGTTGGCCGGGCTTCGGGCTGCGACAGGAGAGATTGTGTTGGTCCACGACGGCTGTCGGCCGTTCGCCAGCACTGCGCTGATCGATCGGGTGCTCGATGCGGCCATTCAGCACCGAGCCGTCGTTCCTGTTCTGCCATCTGTTGACACGCTATACAAGCTTGAGGCGACTGGTCAGCGCGTCCAGGAGCTTCTCGACCGCGCGACCATCGCCCGTGCGCAGACGCCACAAGGGTTCGATCGATCGCTGATACTCGATTGTCTCCAGACAGCCCCTGCTTCCATGACCGACGATGCATCGGCCGTCCTCGCCCAAGGGAGGGAAGTGTTCATCGTCGAGGGCGAGGCGACAAACCTGAAGGTCACGTATCCGGAGGATCTTCGCTGGGCTGGGCTGTTCGCCGCCGAGGCCACACGCTGAACCGTTCCTCGGATCGATCCGCCTGCTTTGCTTGGCCGTTCTGATCCGGCTAGAATGCATCCATTCTCTTCGCCAAGGAGGCTGGCATGATGCGATGCAAGACCGTAGGGCTGGTATTGGGAATGGTGGCGATCTTGTCGTTTGCGGCAGGGGCACAAGACGCGTGGCTCGTTCCCTTCAACGCCGGCGACACGGCCGTGTGGTTCTTCAACAACGCCACAGGAGTAGACGTTACCGGGATCCAGATCGAGTTCGACCAGGAAGTCACAATCGTCAACAAGCTTGAATTCGGCGGCACCCTTGTGCCGTTGGGAACGCTGACGGGTAGCACGTTCACCCTCGTTGGCGAACTGGTCAAGTACGGATCCATGCAACTCGACTGGCAGCCCGCCGCCGCTGTGCCGACCTATGCCATCTGGCTCTCGGGACAGCAGCCGATCGGCAAGCCGTACTTCACATCTGTGGAGAAGCTCGGCTATCTGTTCGGACAAGGGATCGTCCATCTGCGGGAGGCTGATCCGGCCGGGCTAGCCGCTGCATTCGAGCAGTTTTTCCTCGACAACGAGGAGTACCTCGCTGGCCTGTCAGAGTCATTGGGGATGTCACTCAAGGACTCGCTCATGCCAATCATTATGACTTCGCCGGCGGAGGGAATTGAGAATTTCTTCAACACGATTGTCGGGATGCTCGGCGTCACCGATCTCGCGGGAGTTCTTGAAGGCGGTATCGATTTCGCAGCCCTGTTCAACGTGCTCGGTTTGTAGCAGGCGACTGGCGGACCAAAGATGCTCGACGGGGAGGTTTCGGCCTCCCCGCTTTTACTTCTACGCTCCACTTCGGGGCAAACCGGCTACGGTCCATGACTCGGACGAAGCAAGGCGCGGATCCGTGGCGGATCCAACGGATAGACGCAAACGGCCGATCCAATCGCATGAGCGACCGCATTGGCCACAGCGGCGTGGGCTGCCATGAGCGGAACCTCTCCGATCCCCTTGGCTCCGAACGGACCGGCGGGAAATGTCGTTTCCACGAAATCAACCGTCATCGCCGGCGCAACGTCACGAATCGTCGGAATCCGATACGTCGTCAGTCCATTGACGATCAACCGTCCGTCCCGTCTTGGGATCTCCTCCATCAATGCAAAACCTACTCCCTGGGCAACTCCACCGTGGACCTGGCCGGTGGCCAATGTCCGATTGAGAATGCGCCCCGAGTCGTGTACCGCCACGAAGTTGACAACACGGCTCTCTCCCGTGGCCGTGTCCACCTCCACCTCAGCGACATGCGTCGCGTAGGCGTAGACGGGATACGCATCGCCAAGGCCTGTCTTGGGATCCCAGCTAACAGGCTCGGTTTCCGCCCAGCCTTCGACCGCGGTATCCATGTTGCGAAGCCACATTTCCTGCGCGATCTTCTCGATACGGGCAGGGATCTCGTCGATCGGGATGCCAAGATCGGAGGCCAGCGTCTCGATCCGCTGGCGAAGTTTCGCCGCCGCGTCAAGGACGGCCAGCCCGCCCATCATCGTCCCGCGAGACGCGACGGTCGGACCGGAATCGGGCACACGACTCGTATCAACCGGTGAGATCTGCACGCGATCGACCGGAACGCCAACTGCCTCCGCCGCCAACTGGAGGATGGCAGTCGTGAGGCCCTGGCCCATCTCGACCGTCCCAATCGCAACGGTGATCGATCCATCCGCCTCGATCTTCATCGTGGCCCCGGCCTTGTCGAGGAACGGCGCCTTGCCACCAAGGCCGACACCGTAAATCACACATGCAATCCCCAGACCACGCTGTACCGAAGTATTCGCCTCATTGAACGCGTCGGTGCGGCGAACGCGCGCCTCCCACCCGGCAAGCTCCGCCGCTCGATCGAGCGTTTCGGCGATTCCAACGCTCTCGGTAACCCGATGCCCCGTGGACGTCTCGTCCCCCGGATGCAGGACATTTCGGCGTCGGATCTCGGCTCGATCGATACCCAACTCAGCGGCCAGCCGGTCGAGTTGCGCCTCATGCGGGAAGATCACTTGCGGCGATCCGAAACCACGAAACGCTCCGTTCGGAACGCTGTTCGTCGCAATCGATCTTGCGATGACTCGAACGTTCGGAATCCGATACGGCCCTGCAGCCGTGCACAGGCTGCGCCACAATACTGCCGAAGAGAGGGTTTGATACGCCCCCGCGTCGAGCGTCACCTCTACGTCGACCGCTGCGAGGGTTCCGTCGGTTTTCGCCCCCGTTCTGTAACGGACGCGCGCCGGATGCCGCTTGCTCGTGGTCTGGACGTCCTCGCCTCGCTCCAGCACCAGCTTCACCGAGCGACGTGTCACCCGAGCCAGAATCGCGGCAAGCGAGCAGATCAGCGACGGAACATCTTCCTTCCCTCCGAACGCCCCACCGGTCGTTGCTTGGATAATCCGAACCTTCGACATCGGCAACCCCAACACCCTTGCAACAGCATTCTGGATGTAGAAAGGGCACTGTGCGGATGCGTAGACCGTCATTGCGCCGAGTTCGTCGGGCACAGCAATCGCGCCTTGGGGCTCGACGTACGCATGCTCTTGATAGCCCGTCTCGTATTCTGCCTCGACAATCGCATCCGCCTCGGCGAAGCCGCGCTCGATGTCGCCCTTGTGGAGCACCATTTCGTTGAATAGGTTCCCGCCGTCCTCAGTCGATGCCGGATCTGCAGCGACCATCGGGGCATCCGCTTTCAGCGCCTGCCGCACATCCTCAACGGCGGGAAGCTCCTCATACTCAACGGCAACCCTTGCCGCGGCCTCTCGGGCAGCGCGTCGCGATGTTGCGGCAATCAGCGCCACGGGCTCACCGACGTATCGAACCACGTCCTTCGCCAGCGCCGGCTGATCATCGTAGATGACATGCACCACGTTCTCACCAGGAATATCATCGCGTGTCGCAACATAGACAACGTCGGGATCCTCAACCGCAGGCGTCACGTCGACTCGAACGATCCTTGCATGAGGATATGGGCTACGAACGACAGCCGCATGGAGCATCCCAGGGAAAGCGAGATCGTCGACGAACTTTGCTTCTCCCCGAACCTTGTCCACCGCATCGGGACGCGTGATTCCCACCCCGATCAGCGTCGCTCGCCCATCGCTCACGCTACAGTCGCCCTCCCATCGTCAGCGTCATAATCGCTTTCTGCGTGTGCAGCCGGTTCTCTGCCTGATCGTAGATCCAGGAGAGCCCGTTGTCACAGACATCCGGCATCGCTTCGTGGCCCCGATCGACCGGCATACACTGCAGCAGGTATCCGGGATCGGCCAGCGCTTGCTTCTGCGCTGTGTAGCACCAATCCTTGTGCCTCAACGCGATCTCGTGTTCCTTCTCCTTGCCGATCTGGTAGCGATCCTTCGTGAACCAGTTGCGTGGAAAGACGACCGTCGCGCCTTCGAGTGCCCTATCCAGATCGTTCTCAACTGAGAACTGCCCACCGGATGATGCCGCCAGATCGCGGCACTGTCGCATCACGTTCGGATCCATGTCGTATTCCGGCGGGTGTGCAACTACGACATCCATCCCGTACATCGCCGAGATCAGCGCCGTGCCCTGAACCGAACATAGGCCTCGGATCCACGGCGTATACGCCCACATGATGACGATCTTCTTCCCCTTCACATCGCCTTCGAGTTTCTCATGCATCGTGTAGATGTCGGTCAGCGACTGACATGGATGGTTGATATCGGAGGCCATGTTGATCACGGGAACCTCGGCATGTTCACCGAACTTCTGCATCACCTCGTCGCCAAATCCGTAGCGATCAATAGCATCATCGAGCAAGCGAATGCCGATGCCATCGCAGAATCGAGCCATCGCCTTTGCCGTATCCTTGACCGTCTCACCTGCGCCAGGTTTGTCTTCGAGCGACATGCGCATCGTCGACGGATTGAGAAACTGGGCGTGACCGCCAAGCTGCGTCATTCCGGTCTCGAACGACATCCTTGTGCGTGTGGACCCCGCGAAGAACAACATAGCCAACGTCTTATCGGGAAGCGTATGGTGCGGCTTCCGGCTGTAGAAGGCACCCTTCAGCTGATCAGCAACCTTCATCGCGATGTCATACTCCTCGCGAGTCCAATCCGCCTCACTGATCAGGTTCCGTCCTGCGAGATCGAACCAACTCATGGTGCCTCCTTCTTGTTTTCCCTACCGTCCTCCCAACGTGAGGGCCATGACTGCCTTGGCAGTATGAAGTCGGTTGGCAGCTTCGTCGTACACGACGGAGTGCTCGCCGTCGATCACGCCGTTCGTGACCTCCTTGCCTCGATCAGCAGGCAGCGCGTGCATGTAGATTGAGCGTGGCTTCGTAAGGCGCATCTTCTCTTCATCGCAAATCCAGTCTGTGTGGCGATCAGGTTTGGCTTCGGCTGACAACAGACCGCCCCAGTTCTTGGCGATGACAACATCTGCATCCACGAACGCATCCTCCATCGAATGGGACACCTTGATCTTGGCGCCGTACCGTGTCGCGTTCTCCTGTGCCTTGTCCATGATCTCCGGCATCAGGTCAAATCCCTGTGGATAGGCAAGGGTGACATCGATCCCGTACCTCGGGAACAGCAGAATCTGGGACTGCGGCACCGACAGCGGCTTGAGATGCGTGTCCGCATACGCCCAACTGACACCCACCTTGAGATCCCGCAGATCCTTGCCGAACCGTTCCTGAATCGTCATCAGATCAGCCAGAACCTGCATTGGGTGGTAGACATCATCCTGAAGGCTTAGAACCGGAACATCGGCAGCCTCGGCAATCGCATGGATGTAGTTGTTCCCCTTCTGGAACTCGCATGCTCGAATGGCAATCGCGTGTCCGTACCGCGTAAGGACTTTCGCGGTGTCCGCAACCGTCTCACCATGCGAAAGCTGTAGCGTCTCCGGAGCAAGGAAGTGAGCGTGACCGCCTAGCTGGGTCATGCCGGCTTCGATCGAGTTGCGGGTACGTGTGGACGCATCGAAGAACAACATGAACAGGGTCTTGTACAGCAACCACGGCGTCGGCTCGTCATGGGCAAACTTGATCTTCAGCTCACGAGCTAGGTCAAGGATGATATCGATCTCTTCCTTCTCGAAGTCCTGTACTGTGATGAAATCTCTCCTACGGAATAGGTACGACACGATTCACTCTCCCTCATCCTGCGCTACCCCCATCTCTCGTGCGATCTGGGGAAACGCGGCGTAGAACGCTGCCGCCGCAACCAGCTGATCGATGGACACCCTTTCGTTCGGGGCATGGGCATACTTCTCGTCTCCCGGGCCAAACCCCACGGTGGGAATACCATAGATCCCTGCAATAACTGTTCCATTGGTGCTGAAATCCCAGCGGGAGACAGACGGTTCAGACTGGAATACCTTGCGATACGTCGTCCTCGCCGCCTGTACGATCGGATGTTGCTCATCCATGACCCAGGAAGGGAAGTACTTCTCAGCAGGATAGCAAACGCCCGTGTAGCTCGGCTTGTCGTACCAGAGGTCAATCAGCTCGGCACGTACACCTGTCCGTTCCAGAATCTCGGAAACCTCTTTCCTGGCTGTCTCGCCGGACTCGCCAGCTGTCAGACGTCGATCGATGTGAATCTCACATCGATCGGCAACCGCGTTAACCGATGGAGAAACGGATGTAATCTCCGAGACCGTAATCGTTCCCTTGCCCAGAAACTCATCCGGACGAAGCTCCTCGTTGAGCTGCTCGATTTCCGCCAGAATGCGAGCCATCGAGTAGATGGCGTTTTCTCCCCGTTCCGGCGCACTAGCATGTGCTGAGACACCGTCCGTCCGGATCTTGTACTCGATGCGTCCTCGATGCCCTCGGTGGATCCGTAGGCTTGTCGGCTCGGTGATTACAGCGAGGTCCGGCACAAGACCGTGCTCGTCGATCAGATAGCGCCAACAGAGCCCGTCGCAGTCTTCTTCCATGACGGATCCGACCACGTAGACCGTGAAGTCACCCAGCAGATCGAGCTCCTTGAGGATCCTCATTCCGTACACCATCGATGCCATACCACTCTTCTGGTCCGATGCCCCTCGTCCGTAGACCCATCCGCCCTCGATCGCTCCACTGTGCGGCGCTCGGGTCCAAAGACTCTGATTGCCCACATCGACCGTGTCCACGTGGGCATCCATGGCGATCCGAAGGCGTCCGGATCCAACCCGTCCGATCACGTTTCCCAACCTGTCGGTGCCCACCTCGTCGAATCCAACCTTGAGCATCTCCGCTCGGATTGTGTTGACGACAGCTCGCTCCTGACCCGAGGTGCTGGGGTTCTGGATCAGCTGGCTCGCAAACGCAGCGATCTCATCTCGAAGCTCCTTGGCTCGAACGAATGCGTGGGATATTCCATTCATGGCAACCTTCTTCCGATGAGGTGTACCCCCGGGTAGTGACGAGCTCTCGATCCAACAAGCGTCTACCCCATGATGAGGGCCATCATGCCCTTCTGGGCGTGAAGCCGATTGGCCGCTTCTTCGATAATCACCGAGTTCGGTCCGTCGATGACTTCGTCGGTAACCTCCATGTCGCGATCCGCAGGCAGGCAATGCATGTAGTACGCATCGTCGGTCAACGCCATCTTCTCCTGGGTGCAGATCCAATCCGTATTCTCTTCGAAGATCGGCTTCGCCTTCGCCTCATCCATGAGACCTGAACCATCCGTGGGTTGGGCCGTCCACGCCTTCGGGTAGACCACGTCGGCACCCTCGAACGACTTGTCCATGTCGTGACTGATCCGGAATCCGCCACCGTTCTTCTTCGCCAGTTCCTTCGTAGCTTGGAGAATCTTCGGATCGAGGTCGAGCCCTTCGGGATGGGCAAGCGTCACATCCATTCCCATCATCGCTGCGGAGACAATCGCGCTTTGCGGTACAGCCAGCGGTTTGGCTACTGAACCGGAGTACGCCCAACTCATGACGAACTTCTTCCCTCGCAGGTCCCGTCCGAGCTTCTCCTGCATTGTCATCACGTCGGCCAACGCCTGACATGGGTGATACATGTCGTCTTCCATGTTGATCACGGGGACCTTTGACCATTCGGCGAATTCGCGCACAATGCGGTCGCCCTTCCCGTATTCCCAGCCGGTGGGTTTCCCGTAAATTCGGATCGCGATCGCATCACCCATCTCAGCGAGAACACGCGCCACATCGCTGATCCTTTCTGTCTTATAGGCGATTTCATCGCCCCTCAATGCCGGAGTGTAGACGGCGCCTGGTTGAAGGAAGTGTGCGTGTCCCCCGAGCTGCGTCATCCCTGTCTCGAACGAGTTGCGGGTTCGTAGACTCGTGTTGTAGAACAACATGTGCAGCGTTTGCCCGTCAAGCACCTTGTACGGCTCACGTCGAATGAACTTCCGCTTCAGGTCGTGTGCCGTATCGAGCATCGCCTCAATCTCATCTCGAGAGAAGTCGAGCCACGTGATGAAGTCGCGCCCTCGAAGCGTTGTATTGGACATCAAAGCCTCCCTGTGATCTATCCCCTTGTGATCGACGTCCCCGCAGCACCTTCAAGCGCGGCGACCGCCTGATCGAGTGACGTGATGATCGCCCTCTCTCCACCTGCCTCGATGAATCGAATCGCCGCGCGAACCTTCGGTTCCATCGATCCCTTGGCGAACTGCCCGTCTGCTTGATGCTGCTTCGCCTCATCGACAGTCATCCGGGACAGCACTTCCTCGTCGGGGGTCTTGTAGTTGAGGCGGACACTGTCGACATCGGTTAGGACCATGAAGATCGACGCACCGACATCGACAGCCAACCGTTGCCCAGCAAGATCCTTATCGATCACTGCATCGACACCTTGCAGCTTCGCGTTCTCACGGATCACCGGGATCCCACCACCACCGGATGCAATGACAATCGAGCGCGCCGCGATCAACTGCCGAATCGCTGCCTTCTCGGCGATCTCGATTGGATCCGGCGAAGGCACGACGCGACGCCATCCACGTCCGGCGTCCTCACGCACGTTGTATCCCTTGCTACGCTCGAGTTCCCTCGCCTCTGCTTCACTGTAGAACGGCCCAACCGGCTTGGTTGGGTTGTGAAACGCAGGATCGTCCTTGTCCACGACCACCTGGGTCACTAGGGTCGCAATCGGGATGTCAGCCCGGCCGTTCTCGCAGAAGAGGTTGCCCAGCTGCTGCTGGATCATGTAGCCGATCATTCCTTGACTCTCAGCGCCACAGACAAACAGCGGCATCACAGCCGCCGCCTCTTTGGCAACCTCGTTTTGGAGAAGTATGTTCCCCACCTGTGGGCCATTTCCATGGGTCACCACGATCTTGTAGTTGTCTGACAGCACCATCGCTGCAAGTTGCCCGCACGTGACATGCACGTTGTGCATCTGCTCTTCGAACGTGCCGCGCTGTCCGGGTTGAAGAATCGCGTTGCCACCAAGAGCCACGACCGCTAGCTGCTTCTCGACTGTCATCGGACCACCCTTCCGTTCATGCGCTTCGATCGCCGGACGTAACGTTCTTGCCCGCGGCAACCGCCGACTCCTTCTGTCGTCGTTCGGCCGAAGGCACCTCCCGCCACGCTTTCTTCAAACGCGTAGGGGGGTGTGATCGGTTCTCCGTTATTCCTCCCAGATGGCTCGCATCCGCGTCCAATGCTCGACCATCTTCGCAAACGCCGTGTCTCCATCTTGGCGACGGATCGCATCGAGAACGTCGCTGTGCAACGCCGCGACGGTCTCCAGATCATCGACGTTCTTCATGTAGTACTGGCGAGTGAACTCACGATAGACCCGTTGATCCATGGAGTTGAGAAGCGGTGCAAGTGCAGCGACCACCAGGCTGTTTCCCGCAGCTGCAGCCAGGGCGATGTGGAACTCCTTGTCCGCATCCAGATACGCTTCGAAGCTATCGTTCGCCGCATACTCACGCATCCTGCGAAGGATTTCCTCCAGTTTGGACAGCACTTCGGGCGACCGCTTCGCTGCGACAAGCGCGGCTACCGGCGGCTCCAATGCCTCCCGCGCGTCCATCACTTCATGACATCCAGCCTCACTCTCGATCAAGCAGACGGTATCTTTCTCTTCATCCGATGAGGGAAGCCGTACGACGTAATTGCCGCTTCCAGGGCGTGATTCGATGATCGACATCGCCTGCAACGCGCTGAGCGCTTCGCGGATCGAGGGTCGGCTGACACCCATTTGATCCGCTAACTCGAACTCTGATGGGAGCTTGCTTCCCAGCGGGTAGTCTCCGCGTTGAATCGCCTCGACGATCTGTTCCGCGGCGATCGCGGTCACCTTGCGCGGCCGCACTTTTTCGAATGGCATCGTCCCTCCTTCGCGGGATCGTTCGGCCGAGCTGTATGATAGCTTGACCGATTAACGGCCGCAATCCCTCAATCGCGGTCCACGCGCGGCTCACGAAACAAGAACTGCCCTCCTCCAGGTTCCGCCAGCACAACGCCGTCAGCGTAGGCCATCACGCCGCGCGCAATCGTCGCAACGACCCGCCCACGGATCGTCCATCCTTCATACGGCGAGAAGTCTGTGTGCATGTGAAGCCTGTCCGCGTGGATCTCCCAAGTCTCATCCGGGTCGAAGATCACGAGATCGGCATCGGATCCTACCTCGATCGCTCCTTTCCGAGGATACAGGCCGTGGACCCTTGCCGGACCTTCGCTCAGCAGCCGCGGGATATCCGGAAGATGGAGCAAGCCCTTGCTGATCCCTTCCGAGTAGAGCAGCGGGAGCAAAGTCTCCACGCCGGGCAATCCGTACGGGAGATCGAGGAACGAACCGTGCCATGATTTCTGAGCCCGCGTGAACGGGCAGTGATCGGTGGCCACAAAATCCAATTCCTGCCGCCGCAAACCCTTCCATAGAGCCCGCTGATCAGCATCCGTACGCAATGCAGGGCTGGCGGAGAACAGATGCCCGTCCATCCGATCGTAGCTATCTGCCGTAAGCACAAGGTACTGTGGACAGGTCTCCGCCGTCAGCCGCGCACCTCGCCCTCTTGCCTCCCGAACCGCCGCAAGTCCGAGGGCAGAGCTCACATGCACGATGTGTGTGGGACAGCCCGTCTCCTCTGCCAACCGGCCCACCTGCGCGATCGCCGCTGCTTCACATAGGTCAGGGCGTGCCATGGCAAGTGTCGACATCTCTCCAACATCGTCTGGCGTCAGTCCGTCGGCAATCGATCGGATCAGTCCATCGTCCTCGCAGTGAACCACCGCCGCAGCCCCAAGATCCGCCAATGCGTCAAACGCCCGTTTCATCACGGCAGGTTGTGTTCTTCGACCGGACTCGCTGTATGTTGTGTAGAACTTGAAGCTCGTCACGCCACGGCGTATTCCCTCGATGAATTCGTCTTCAGCGCCTGGCTTCCAACCGATGACTTCGCCATGTAGCGCAACATCGATCACCGAGCCAGCGATCTCCTCGAGTCGTCGTTCGATCTCCTCAGGGATCGATGTTGCGGAGGATCCGACCGTGAAGTCAATGATCGTCGTCACGCCACCACACGCCGCAGCAGTCGTCCCCGAAGTGAAATCGTCGCTTGATCGTGTGCCAGCAACCGGAAGAGCCATGTGCGTATGTGCATCAATGACTCCCGGAAGGACCAACCTCCCATCGGCATCGACCGTTCGTTCGCCCGTCAGTCCTGACGACACCGCGCTGATCTTGCCGCGGTCGATTCCCACATCGGCCGAGGTCACCGACCACGGCGTCACAACAGTTCCTCCTCGAACAACAAGATCATGCATCGGGATCGATGGATCTCCCTTCTGAACAGAGTTCTTGCACACCGGTCAAGCTGCATGATAGCATTGGCGGCGCCGCTGCACAATTCGTGTTGCGGACCGGAGGCATGATGATTGACCTAACCCGCAACGAGCAACGACTTCAGCGTACTGTCCAACGAGCCCAAGAACGGGGAATCATTGTTCCAACGTTTGCTCAAATGCGCGATCCGCGTCTGATCCCTCCATCGATCGTCGAGAAGCTCTCCAGTATCGGGCTGTGGGATCTACATCCGCTGAATCTGTTCCGGATCACGTGGAAGAACGAACCCACTGCACACGGTGGTGGATTCGGGAACGTCAACTTCATCGAATTCCCTCCCGAACTCACTGGCGTTCCAGCACGGATCATCGGTCTGGTCGGCAAGTGGTTCCCCACTGGAGCGCACAAGGTCGGGGCCACATTCGGTTGCCTCGCCCCCCGTCTGGTTACCGGGCAATTCGATCCGACGTTCCACAGGGCCGTCTGGCCCTCCACTGGCAACTACTGCCGCGGTGGAGCGTACGACGCACACCTGCTCGCGTGTGAGTCGATTGCGATCCTCCCCGAAGAGATGTCGCGTGAGCGGTTCGAGTGGCTCGCCCAGGTCGCCGGCGAGGTGATCGCTACGCCAGGCTGCGAATCGAATGTCTGGGAGATTTTCCAGAAGTGCAAAGAACTCCAGGCCACACGCGACAACGTCATGGTATTCAACCAGTTCGACGAGTTCGGCAATCATCTGTGGCACTACGATGTGACCGGACGAGCCATGGAGGAGGTTCTCCGCAGTGAACTCGGCGACGGAAACTACACCGGGGTCGTGCTCACATCCGGCTCGTCGGGAACCATGGGCTGCGGCGACTACCTCAAGGAGCGCTTTCCGCACAGCAAGCTCGTTGTCTCTGAGGCGCTGCAATGCCCTACATTGCTCGAAAACGGGTTTGGCGGTCACCGGATCGAAGGGATCGGCGACAAACATGTCCCGTGGATTCACAACGTCCGCAATACCGACATGGTGATCGCCGTAGACGACGAAGACACGATGAACCTTGTCCGACTGTTCAACGAGGACGCGGGACGAGCCTACTTGGAATCCCGCGGTGTCGCCTCAAGTGTTGTGGAGCAGCTCGACTTGCTGGGAATCTCGAGCATCGCCAACCTGCTATCGGCGATCAAGTTCGCGAGATACTACGAGATGTCCGGCGACGACATGATCCTCACCGTCCTCACCGATTCGATGGAGCTGTATGAGAGCCGCTTCCAGGAGCTTCGCGAAGCTCGTGGCCCTTATGACCGCACCGATGCCGCAGTAGACTACAATGCCCGGCTGTTGGGAATGAGAACCGACGCGATGCTCGAGTTGGGGTATCGCGAGCGGAAGCGGATCCACAACCTGAAGTACTACACCTGGATCGAGCAGATGGGGCACTCCGCAGACGAATTGGACGACCAATGGTATGACTTCCCTGGCTACTGGGCACGCGTCCACTCGCTCGTCCCGGCGATCGATCAGTTGATTGTCGCATTCAACGAGCGCGTGGCGCAACTGGATGCCACCGATGACGGCGATCGATCGACCTGATGTCCCCAAGACGCGTATCCCCACTGAGCGATCTTGCGCATCGGATCGTAGCCCAGGTAGGCACCCGACAGATCTCTCGCCCAATCCTGATTGTGGGAGCGATCAGCGCGGGGAAGACATCCACCGGTCTCCGATTGCTGTCGATGCTGCGTCGATCCGGCATCCGTGTTGGTGGGTTCCTTGCCCCGAGGATCCTGGAGGGAGACGAAACGATCGGCTATTCCTTGATCGACCTTTCGACCAATGCAACGCATCCGTTTGCAGGACTCGAGTCAAGCGATGTTCGGATCGGCCGTTTTTTCATCTCAAGCAGCGACCTCGCGACGGCTGATCACATCGTAGCATCTGCAGTCAGGGAAGCCTCCGTGGTGATGATCGACGAGGTGGGGCGGCTCGAACTCAACGGGCAGGGACATGCCCCAGCCGTTCGGCGGCTTCTTGCGTCGCGTCCGGAAGTTATCCCGATCCTCCTCGTTCGCGATGAGTTGGTCGACGCCGTCGTTCGTGCGTTTGACATCGAGAATCCACTGGTGTTCCCAGCTAGCGACATCCGCAACGTAGAGAGAACCAGCGCCGCAGGCGCTCAGACGTTCTGGGAGATCGTCGACTCGGTTCCGTATCCGCTTCTTGTTACGGTCCACCCGGATGGATACCCACGATCTCGGCCGATGCACATCGTCGAACGCGATACGGCCAGCTTGTGGTTCGCAACATCCCTCGCGTCAAGGAAGATCGCACAGATCAAGGAGAACCCCCACGTGACGGTCCTGTTTGTCGATTCTGCACGGTTCAACTACGCATCGGTCGACGGTGATGCAAGCGTTGTCGTCGACGTTGACAAGGAGCAGAAGCTGTGGCGGGAAGACTGGCGAGATGACTGGCCCAATGGGCCGGCCGATCCAGACTACGTACTACTCCGGATCGACGCACTGCGTGGGCACTACATCCGTGGATCCACCGGGGAGTCAGGGGTTGTGAATCTGCGGCAATCCGAAGCGGCTTGAGTCTCTCCCCGTTCGGACGGTACGATCAGACCGGTAATTGCGACAATCCGGTTTCGGAGGCACCGATCACCTCAGATGCCTTCATCCGGCGGATCATGCAAGAGGGGGCAGACGCAATGGAGTGGATCTATCTGCTGATTGGGCTGGTTGTCGGTTTCGTCCTCGGAGTGGTGGTCTTCCGATCCCGTGAAGGGCAACGCACCGCAAATCTTCGAGTCGAGAACGCGCAGCTTGAGCAGCGCTTGCTCGCCGAACAGGAGAAGCTCCAGTGGACGGACGCTGCAGAGCAGAAACTCCGCGAAGCGTTCACCGCCTTGGCCAGTCAGAGCCTATCGACCAACTCACAGCAGTTCCTCACCGATGCGCAGAAAGAACTGAAAACGCTTGTCGATCCGCTCACGCAGAAACTCGATACGATGGACCAGCAAGTGCGCACGCTAGAGTCAAAGCGAGAGGGTGCGTACGGGAAGCTCGGCGAGCAATTGCGAACCCTGGGCGAGGCACAATCCCAACTCCAGCGAACAACCGTCTCGCTCGAGCAGGCGCTCAAGTCGCCAACCGCACGAGGCGCGTGGGGAGAGCACCAGCTCGAACGGGTTCTCGATCTCTCGGGAATGGCCAAGAACGTACACTACAGCCTCCAGGTCTCGACGGATCAGGGGCGACCGGATGCAACGGTGAACCTGCCCAACGGAGGTGTCCTGCCGATCGATGCGAAGGCCTCCGCCACAGCGTACCTCGATGCGATGAAGGTAGACGGAGCGCAACGAGCAGCCAAACTTGGCGAGCATGTCCGCGCGATCCGCTCACGGATCCAGGAGCTCGCGCGCAAGCAGTACTGGGCCCAGTTTGACCGGGCTCCTGAGCTTGTGGTGATGTTCGTTCCATTCGAGTCAGCGCTATCCGCAGCATTCGAACTGGATCCCGACCTACTAGAATACGGGATCCATCAGCACATCCTGATCGCCTCGCCGGTCACGCTACTCGCCCTACTGCGAGCGGTCGCCTTCGGCTGGCAGCAGCAGCAGATCACCGAGAACGCCGAAGCGATCGCTCGAGAGGGTCGACAGCTTCATGATCGTGTCGTCACGTTCTTGACCCACCTCACAAATCACGGCAAGAGCCTCAGCAAATCGTTCGAGAGCTACAACCAGATGCTCGGCTCGCTGCAATCGCGCTTGATGCCGTCTCTCAGGCGGTTCAAGGAACTCGGAGGCGAATCGAAGCAGTTGCCAGATCCCGGGCCCATCGAGACAACCCCTCGCCCTCCGATCGAGACGGATACCTAGCCGGCGTCGACCGATGGAGTTGGATCGATCGAGACAAGCAGCGGCGTGTGATCCGACGGTTTCTCTCCCATCCGTGGTTCGAGATCGATCCAAGCATCATTGCATCGTTCTGCTAGAGGCTGCGTCGCTAGAATATGATCGATCCGCCACCCACGACCGTTGGCGATGCCGTTCTTGGCTCGGTAGTCGTAGTACGTGTACTGACCGGGATCGGGGACATGCTTTCGGAACAAATCGACGAACCCCCACGACATGACCTTCTCCAGCGCTTCCGTAACCTGTGGGTTGAAGCAGACATGTCCCATCAGCCGCTTGGGATCGTGAACGTCAATCGGCTCGGGGGCGACGTTCAGGTCGCCAGTCCAGATCAACGGAAGATCAGGCGAGGAGTGAGACTCGAAGTACCCCTGCAAGCGCTCGAACCATCTGAGCTTGTACGCGTACATCTCGTGCTCCGGGTCGCGCCCCTGGGGGACGTAGGTGTTGACAATCGTCATCCCCGCCACATGGCCGACGATTAGCCGTGCTTCGTCGGTCGGGCCGCCATCCTCGAAGCCGTGTTGCACATGCTCGATCGGTGTTTTCGACAGGATGGCGACACCGTTGTAGGACTTCTCGCCACGGTACACAGCGTGGTATCCAGCGTCGGTGATCACAGCAATCGGGAAGTCGTGATCCTGCACCTTCGTCTCCTGGAGACAGACCACGTCCGGCTCAGCCTTCTCCAACCATGGAATCAGTGCGTGTAGCCGGGAGCGGATCGAGTTAACGTTCCATGTAGCGATGGTGAACGACATGGCTGCTTGAGACTCCTTCGGTGTGGACCTAGCCCGGGATGATCCCAGAGAACGTCGTGACGTCAAGCCCTTCCTCACGGAGCCGGTCGACGTATGGGTTGATCCCAATCGAATCGCTCGCGATATGCCCGGTCACGATCAGGGTCTTCGTCTCGCCGTACTCGGCGACCAGCCGCCGTGCATCGCCAGGGCGACAGTGGATGTAGATCACAGTATCGATTCCATGGTCGAAGTACGCCTTGGCCACCGGATACCCTCCATTCGTCCCGGCACCATGCGAGACCACCGCATTCCCAACACGATGTTCGGGCGTGCCTACGAGCACTTCAATCTCCGTCTCTGCATTCCGGAACTCGGCGAACGCCCCGTAGAATCGATCGACCAATTCGGCAACTGTAGCATCCTCGGCAACTGTAGCGGTCGTCTCCGCCATGCGTCGGCGACCGATCTCATCCAACGGCGTATGAATGTTCACATACGGAAGCCCAAGCAGCGCCGCAACCGAACGGTCATGGTCGTAGTTGGTCATCGAGTTGAAAATCCGCCGTTCCTCGATCGTCGGTCGCATCGTCGCCTCAGCCACTGCGGGCGGGACACCAGCGCGAACCATTTGATCGATGTGGCGCTCAAGAACCTCGTGGAAACGAAGCGTCGAGGAACCTCCGACCGGGTGATGCGAGATGGCACAGTGGTATTGCCGTTGCGCAGCAAGTATCAGTTCGGGGGTCTTCAGATCGATCCCAAACAGCACGCGTTCGATCTCCGCTCCAGGCACGTGAACCGCGCTGTCTCCGGGGATCTGATCAAGCCCAGCCATCTCCAACGCCAGCTGCATCAACTGTGTCGTGTTCATACGCTTCCTTCCGGGACACCGGCGCGATCTTCGTGGCTCGATGTTCCCCATAGCCCCTGTGGTACCGGGGTAAGATCCTCAAGGCTCGAGCCGCCAATGAATTCTCGCAGGATGGAATTGCCGGGGATGCTCTCGGTTGCGTACGAATCGAACCACCAAAGGAGCGCGAGCAGTCGTTCTGCTTCGATGCGAAGTCTCGGCTGCCGAACCTGAAGCAGCAGCGGCTCGACCAACGGTTTGAGCATCGCAAGCTCATAGCCAAGCGCCGAGTTGAACATGACGTCGGCCTGCTCTTGGTACGGGAAAATGTTGCGCTTCTCGCCGCGGCGAACGTTCTCCCACATCGCGAGCGTTTCACTTGCAGCGTATCCTCGATGCTTTGCGTCACGAACGATCCGACGGATCAGCCTCGTATCCGTCGTCGACACCCGATTGTGCCGATCGAGGTTGATCTGGGTGATCGCGCTGACGAATACCCTGAAACAGCTGTCCATCGGACTGTCCTCAAGAAGCTTGGGGTTCATCCCATGAATCCCCTCGACCAGAAGGATTTCGCCTTCCGACATGCGCACTTCCGGCCCCTCCAAACGCTTCCCGGAGTGGAAATCAAACCGCGGGAGCGTCACCTGCTCTCCGGCCACAAGCCGTCGAAGATCCTCTTGGAACTGCTCCAGATCGACCGCATCCAGCGAGTCCACATCCACGTTGTCCCCGTACCGTTCGACGAGAATCTTCCGGGGATGGAAGTAGTTATCCATCGCCAATGGATACGGATTCAGCCCGTTCACCAGCAATTGAATCGCAAGCCGCTTCGAGAAGGTCGTCTTCCCCGACGCGGACGGCCCAGCGATAAACACTAGCCGGATCCCCTTGTGATGGCGCGCGGAGATCTGCGATGCGATCTCTGCGATGCGCTTCTCGTGAAGCGCTTCGGCGACAAGAACGACCTGCTCGATCCGTCCTGACCGTACCGCCTCGTTCAACGAGAAGACATCACGCATGCCCAGCAATCCAAGCCAATTGCCGTACTCATCGAACACCTCGCGCAATGCCTTGAAATTCCGGGGAGGGAGCAGCTTCGTTGGATCCTCGCGACGAGGGAACCGCAGGATGAACCCGTCGGCGAACAGCTCCAGCCCGAACACCTGCAGAAACCGCGTCGACGGCACCATGTAGCCGTAGAAATAGTCGGAGATCCCATCCAAGACGTACAGGTGCAGGTGATCCACCTCGCGCGCCGTGAACAACTCGACCTTTCCCAGCTCGCCCCGCGCGGTGAACACCTTCTTCGCCTCGTCAAGCGTACATCGAGTACGCACAATCGGATGGTCCTCGCGAACCAGTTCGAACATGCGATCCTTGATCCGGTTGAGCTCCTGCGCGGTGAACGGTTCTCTCCCTTCAACGAGGCAGAAGTAGCCACCATGAGGCACGGAGTAGTCAATCCGAACCCGCGTATCGGGGAACAGCTGGGTCGCAACAACAACCAAGAGAAACGACACGCTTCGGCTGTAGATCTGCATGCCGTCGGAGTCCGAAAGGAACACCGGCTCGACATCAGCGTCTCGCTCGATCGGCCACGCCAATTCGCGAAGCTCCCCGTCGACGATCGCTGCAACCGCCGGATTCTCTTCATCCGGGTACGCAACGCGGAATACCTCTGTGAGCGGTGTCATTCTGTTCACGTCGTATACCCGTTCGTCGGGAAGCCGAACCTGGACAGTGCTACGCAACTCCGTTTTGCGTACTGCTTTCGGCGCGTGATTCATGGTCCCGCTTCCTTTGCTTGGCCCTGCCCGTGTGCAAGAAAGGTCGTCTACTCGCTGACCCCAAGAATCGGGAATGCCCTCGCCCGTAGGGCATCGATCGTCTTCTCAAGGTCTTCGAGTGCGGCATCGTCGGTCGGCGTTCGCTCAACACTCCCACGCAGTTTGGAGATCGTGATGCCATGGCCGGCAGCGCGGGTAAGCCACTCCTCGGGAATCCGTTCGGGAAGATCGACGTCGGTGAGGATCGACCATGCCAGGGTCCACGCGCGGACAACGTTGCCCACGTCGTAGCCGCCGCCGCCAAGAGCAAGCCATCGAATCCCCAGATCGCGATACGCCTGAACGGTCCGCTCGAACTGTCGAAGACTCATTCGCAGGTTTGCAACCACATCACCGACAATCGCATCCGAGCCAAGCTGTGTGACAAGGATGTCGGGCTGGAATGCACGCAGTGTCGGTAGGATCACTGCATCGAGCGCTCGCTCGTACGCATCGTCTCCGGCGCCCGGCTGCAGCGGCACATTGATCGCTGCCCCGCGTCCGCCTTCTTGGCCGATCTCCTCAACAAACCCGGTTCCCGGGAAGATCGTGTAGCCGGTCTGATGCACAGAGATCGTCAGCACGTCAGGCGACGCATAGAATGCGTGCTGTACGCCGTCGCCATGGTGCGCATCGATATCGACATAGGCAACTCGCTTCCCAGCACGAACCATCGTCTGAATTGCCAACACCCCGTCGTTGATATGGCAGAACCCTGACGCACGTGACGGCATGGCATGGTGGAGTCCCCCAGAGATGTTGAACGCACGGTTCGCTCGCCCCGATAGCAGTTCCTCCGCACAGACGATCGACGCGCCGGCAACACGCATACCCCATTCGTACACATCGGGGAAGACCGGGTTGTCCGATGTGCCAAGCCCGTGGGAGAACAGATTGGGAACCCACATCCCGTCGCTCGCAACACGCAGTGTTTCAACATATCCCTGCGAGTGGAACCCTGTGGCCTCCTCCTGGGTTGCTTCGCGCGGTGAGAGCACATACACATTCGGACGATCGATGAGCCCGTACGCTTGGATGAGATCATAGGTCAGCCCGAGGCGGTAGATCTTGAACGGATGATGCGCCCCGAAGTCAAACTGCAAGAGGGTCGTCGGGTCGATGAAGCACTGCTTTGGCATCGTTGCTTCCTCACTTCCTCCAGACAGCCGCTTCCACTAGAAGGACCACAGCTGTACGAGATCTGCGGGTTCAAGCTCCCACGGATCCATACCAAGCGCCATCGCTCCCGACGCAGTCTCTGCCACCACATACGTTGTCCCATCCAGCTCGAATGCCTTCGCGCCGGGTTGCGGAATCGCCTCATCTTCCAATCCGACAAGTGCAAGGACATGATCGGGGAACGCATCGCCGTTCGTGTCGACGAACGCCAGCTTGCATGGAATACCGCGGGCCTTGAGCAGGCTGACATAAAGAATCGCCGTGTCCTCGCAATCACCTTTCCCATCGACAAGGGTCTCGAGCGGGTACAGTGGCCATTCGACGTTGGAAGCGTCCGCTGCGTAGGTTATCCCGCCCTGTACGAACCCCAACGCGTAGGCGGCATATTCGAGCTTCTGCGCGTCGACCCGCGCCCACAGCAAATCTGCCAGGTCGCCCAGGGTCGGATCGTCCCGCGAATCCTCGACGAACGCGCCGTAGTCGTAGTTGTCGACGAGTGGGATCCGAAGCTGCCCACGGTACGTCTGATACAGTCCCCAAGGAGCCGGGAAGTCCAACCGTTGCGGTGCATCTTCCCACGTCCACGCAAACCGCAGCAACACACTCCCTTCCGGCACGGCAAGGACCGTCAGTTCATGGATGTCCGCGTCGTCAAGGCCTTTCGGGTCGGTGACCCGAAGGACCACCTGGTAGGTTCCGGGAACCTCGTACGTGTGCACCGCCTGCGTCCCCCACCCCTGCGCTCCGTCACCGAACGACCAGGCGTAGATCAACCGGTCTCCATCCGGATCACTCGATCCAGAAGCATCGAACACGATCTCAGCCGGGCAGTAACCTCCCTCAGGGGCTACCTCGAATATCGCGGCCGGCGCTCGGTTGCTTCGGAGCAGCCCGCAACCAGACAGCAACATCGCGCCAAGCATGAACATGGCAACACACGCATAGCTTCGTCTCATCGCTCCCTGCATCATGGCAACGGACGATTGTAGTGCGTCGACCCGCTTCACTCAACAGAAAGCCTTTTCCGAAGCAGATTCCCGCCCGGCCTTCCCTTTGACCCCGTATTTCGTCTATGCTACCATCGTGGCTGCGCAAGGGGGAGCTCATATGTACATGATCATTGTGGGGGCGGGGAGTATTGGGACGAGCCTCATCGATCTCTCCGTCAAGGAGAAAAACAACGTTGTGGTCATCGACTCGAACCCACAGACAGGGCGTGAGATCAGCTCGAAGTACGATGTCACCGTGCTCACGGGGAACGCGACTTCGGCAGAGACACTCCGAGAGGCTGGATCGGAGCGAGCCGACGCCCTGATCGTCACCACGGGGGATGACGCCGTGAACCTGATGGTCGTCTCCATCGCGGCAGATCTGGGAATCTCCTCGATCGTCTCAGTCGTCAACGATGCGGATCACGCCGAGTTCTTCCGGAAGCTGGGCGCCAACATCATGGAAAACCCCGAGGATGTCGTCGCGCACCATCTGTACAACACCGTGAAGCGACCGAGCGTTCAGGACTTCGCAATGCTTCCACAGGATGCACAGATCTTCCGTCTTCAGGTGGGCTCCTCGTCGCCGTTGATCGGACGATCGGCACCGGATGCGGTGAAGCGCGAAATCATCCCCGCATCGATGCGCATTCTGGCTATCGATCGCGATGGAGAACAATCGATACTCTCCGACGACATCACCGTCGAGGAGAATGACATCCTGACGTTCTTCTCACTCGCGCCGGTCGGCGATGAGCTCATCGAGAAGCTTTCCGGATGAGCCCTTCGATCTTCCGCGCAAGGCAAGACCTCTACATCATCCTTCGCGATCTGGGCCTGCTCGTCCCGGTCGTCGGGATCATGGCAACGGTCTCGCTGCTGATACCGCTCGCATTCGGTGAGCGGTTCGCGTTTGCCCCTCTGGCGATCACCGCCGGGATCTCGTTCGCGCTTGGCGCGGCGTTGTACTTCCCGTTCCGCAGCGCAGGGGAGGCCGAACTGAAGCACGGAATGATCATCGCCGCGCTCGGCTGGCTCCTCGTAGCGGCGCTCGGCGCGCTTCCGTTTGTGCTCACCGCGATGTTCGCCGAAGGACACGGGGCATCCCAAACACTCCTTCACTTCAAGAATCCCGCGAACGCGTTCTTCGAAACCATCTCCGGCTACACGGGCACCGGACTGACCATGGCCGCACGCGCCGATCTTCTGCCAAAGACGCTTCAATGGTGGCGAAGTTTCACCGAGTGGGTCGGCGGGATGGGTGTGATCGTTCTGATGCTTGCGATCCTTGCCGGTCCCCGCCCCGGCGCAGCACGGCACAGCCTGTACTACGCCGAGGCACGCGGCGAGAAGATCCATCCGAGCATCACATCGACCCTAAGAACCATGTGGTGGATCTTCCTCCTGTACACGTTCATCAGCGTCGTCGCACTGTGGGGAGCGGGCATGCCGATCTGGGAGTCGATCAACCACGCGATGACTGGAATCTCGACCGGCGGATTCAGCGTAACTGACAACAGTATCGGGACATACAACAGCGTCGCCATTGAGCTGGTGCTCATCCCCATCATGCTTCTCGGCGCGATCAGTTTTGCGGTGCACTATGAGATGATCCGCGGGAAAGGGCAGATCCTCTGGAACGACTTCCAGACGAGATGGTTCCTCATTCTCACGGTACTCGGAGTCGCCTTTCTGACACTGGAGAATCTGTTGGCAATCGGCGGCCCAGGCGCTGTGCGCCACTCTGCATTCCAGTTGGTTTCTGCAATCACATGCACGGGGTTTCAGTCGGCCGACCTCTCGGTCTGGAGTCCCACCGGGAAGCTCCTTCTCGCCGCAGCGATGTTTGTCGGCGGCGCAGCCGGATCCACGGCCGGGGGAATCAAGACCATGCGGATGCTCATCCTGCTCAAGGGTGTTCAATGGAGATTCCGCAAGATCGTGTCGCCACGACAGGCAATCGTTCCGTTTCGGATCGGCGTCTCCACCATCGATGAGTCCGAGGTGGGCCAACGCCTGGAGGACGCTTCACTGATCACGTTCCTTTGGCTGATCTTCCTCGGCCTCGGGATCGTCATCCTCCTACACACGGTGTCTCGCGAATACACGCTGTCCGACGTCGTCTTCGAGGTGGCCAGCGCACAGGGCAATGTCGGCCTTTCGGTCGGCATCACGCAGCCTACGATGTCACTCGCCAGCAAGCTGACCCTGTGTTTCAACATGTGGATCGGACGACTGGAGATCATCCCCGTGTTGATGCTCGCTCGATCGCTGTTCCGCGGCGTGCAATAGCCTTCTCGCTGCTTCGCAGCGAGGGCGCGGTGCATCCACAGCGGCAACAGTGAAGACAAACACATACTGCACCAGAAGCGCCGCAAGGTCCGCCGACATACGCCAAGCAATACACAATGAGGGCGGAGCCAAGAACGCAATAGCAGAAACGCATCACGATACGTCCGGCTCGCAGGCGTGCCATCCGGTAGCCCACGCAAGATCGTGGGACCCCACACACGGGTCGAACACAGAATCGCTACACCTTGGCGATATACTTCGAGGTAGCCATGCTGGGAAAGAAGGAGGACGCGTGTACCGAAGAAGTCTGCTCGCCTGCGGCATCGTGTTGATTGCTGCATGTTCTATCGCTTTGGCCTACGACCGATCGGAGTTCCTGTTCCTCGACGAGGTCGAGATCGGGATGACTGGCATTGGGAAGACGATCGTCGCCAAGGACGTCATCGATGAGTTCGCTGTCGAAGTGCTTGGGATTCTCGACCAACCGGGGACGCTGTCTGACTTCATCGTCGTTCGTGTCAGCGGCGATGCCATCGGCCGCTCCGGCGGCATCGCTCAAGGCATGAGTGGGAGCCCGATCTACATCGACGGGAAGCTGATCGGCGCGCTTAGTCGCGCGGCAGGATGGTCCAAGGAGATCACGCCGATCGGTCTCGTGACGCCGATTGAGCCGATGCTTCGGGTGGTCGACACCGCCGATGCGGCGCAGCGTGCAGCCGCGCCGATGACATCCTCTACGCTTCTCGATGTCGCGGTAGTTGAACGGTTCGCACCGCCCGATCCATCGCTCGTATCCGCCTCTCCCAACACGATCTTCGCCTATCCGGTCGACACCCCGTTGATTGCAGCTGGCCTCACCGGGCGCTCTCTTGATCTCTTGATGGAAGGATCGACTGCTCAGGATCCTCCGGCAGGATGGATCGGTGACTTCTTCTCGATCGAGGACAGCATGGCATTCGACGGGCTTTCGACGCTGAATCTGTCGCTGCTTCCGCTCGCCGCAGCTCAGCCGGCAGGGGTGTCCATCGATCCGGCCACGCTCCAGCCCGGCAGCTCGATCGGTGTCGCGCTGGCAAGCGGCGATCTCACAATCGGTGCGTTGGGGACGCTGACGTATCGTGACGGGGATACACTTGTCGGATTCGGGCATCCGTTCATTGCAAACGGTGCATCGCAGTTCCCGATGACATCGGTGTCCGTGATCGATACGATGAAGTCGTTCCAGGCATCGTTCAAACTGGGGACGCTCGGTGAGACGATCGGGACGATCTTCGAGGATCGGACCGCCGCGATCGGCGGCCGCATCGGGCCGCTCGCCGATACGATCGAATTGTCACTGGAAGTCAGTGATCTCGATCGGGATACCGCGGAGATCTACGACGTCGAGCTCGTCGATGAGCCGCACCTGATGCCCGAACTCCTTCTGGCTACGGGGTTCGAGGCCATCGACACAACACTTGACCGCGTTGGACAGGGAACTGTCGAGGTGACGTACACAATCGATGGGCCCGGCATGCCGCTGCCGCTCGAGCGAACCGACACCTTCTTCAGCTCCGTCGACATCGCGGTCTACCCGCCGTGGCAGCTGGCGGGGATCGTCTCGTTCCTTCAGTACAACGCGTTCGAAGATCCGCAGATCGATCGGATCACCGCGTCGATGTCGATCACCGAGGAGATCAAGGGGATCCAGATCAACGACCTTGAGCTCGATAGCTGGATCTACACGCCAGGCGATACGATCCTGTTCCAGATCGAACTCCAGACCTACCAGGGCGAGATGCGGATCGAGGAAGGCGAGATCACGATTCCCGAGAACCTCTACTCTGACTATGTCATCGTCCGTGCCTACGGGGGACCACGGTATCTCGAAGGCGGTGAGTCCGCGCAGACGTTCACCGGTCTCGACGAGCTGATCGACGCCGTCGTCACACTGCCAAGCTACAGCCGCCTGACGGTGGAACTGTTTGCGGTCGATCCGTACTCCCCGTACAGCGACGCGCTGTACGGCGTCGAAGAGATCACGTTCGATTACCCCGGCTATGTGCTTTACGACGAGCGAGAAGAGATCGCCATGCTGATGGGTCCCGAAGAGCCGACAGATGCCCTCGAAAACGGCGACAAGGACCAAGCGGCGCCGGATTGGTAGGCCATGTACACAGTCGACGAAATCACGAAGATCGTCGACGGACAGCTACTCCGCGGTGACCGCACGTCACCGCGGAGATGGGTCCATGATTCCCGCGATGTTCGGGAGGGTGACCTGTTTGTGGCCCTACGTGGCCAGTGCACCGATGGCCACGTATTCTTACCCGAGGTATTCGCACGTGGCGCGTGTGGTGCGCTGATCTCGGATCCATTGGAAGCACCGGCTGATGCCTCGAATCTGATCGTCGTCGAAGACCCACTCGCTGCGCTGCAACGACTCGCCACCACTTGGCGCAGAACGCTCGGCGCGACATTCATTGGGATCACCGGCAGCAATGGAAAAACCACCACACGGGCCCTCCTCGCGAATCTGCTGAGTGCGCCGCAGTCGGGGCACTCCGTGTATAGCGCACCGAAGAACTACAACACCGAAGTCGGCCTTCCGCTCGCCCTGTTGGCGATGCCCGAGCAAGCCAGCATCGGGCTGTTCGAGCTCGGCGCGGAGCGTCCCGGCGACATTGCGCTACTCGCGGACATCCTCACGCCCCAGATCGGCATCATTACGTCGATCGGACCGAGCCACTTGAAGCAATTCGGTTCGATCGACGCTGTGGCAACGGAGAAGTGGTCGTTCATCGAGGCACTACCGCGTGACAGCATCGCTTTCGTCAATGCCGACTCGCCCCAACTCCGCCAACGCACCCAGCAGATGTCGCATCGATGCATATCCACGGGGATCGATCACGGCGAGTTCCGTGGGCGTGTGGAGCAGGAGGTCCCCCAGCTGGTCGTGAGGGTCGAGGACCCGCCGCTTCGCCTCGCCCCCCCGTTGCTCGGCGCGCACAACGCGACAAACACGCTTCTTGCCGCGGCCGTCGCGCTTCACCTCGGGTTGTCGCAGGCTGAGCTCGAACGACAGATGCAGCAATTCGTCTCCGTGCCGCATCGCCTCCAGGAGATCGACGCTTCGATCGGAACGGTGCTTGATGACACGTACAACGCCAATCCGGCATCGACCGCAGCAGCCGTTCGAACGCTTTCGCAGCTTGGAACAGCGGAGACGTTTCGAATCCTCGTCTTTGGCGAGATGCTCGATCTTGGCCCCGGCGGAGGCCGAGCGCATCGTGAGATCCTCGATCTCGCCCTCCGTCTAGGGATCGATGCCGTGCTCCCAGTCGGAAAGGCGGCTCTTGCGGCATGCCGATCGCGCCAGTCCCCGTCGATTCTGATCGCCGATCGCGACAAGATCGGCCACACGGTCCGCCAACTCTGCCGGCAAGCGGACGATGCCGTCGTCCTCGTCAAGGGCTCGAGAGCTCTGCATCTCGATCGGCTTGTCGACGAACTCAGCTGCTAGGCCGTCGCACCGACGTGCGCTTCACCCACAGGCATCATAGGTGTGCCGCGTCGGCCTCCTCAAATCCAAGCCCCCGCAGAACATCTCGATCGGAGTACGGCACGAATCGGTCTCCCACAATCTGATACGACTCATGCCCCTTCCCAGCGATCAGGATGGCATCGCCCGGCTTCGCCCGATCGATCGCACGACGTATTGCCTCGGCTCGATCGAGCACTCTCTCCCACAGGTCGCTCTGGGATCGGAGACCTGCCTCGATCTCTGACAGAATCACTTCGGGGTCCTCGTGCTTCGGGTTGTCCGCGGTTAGAACTGTCCAATCCGCAAATCGACCGGCGATCTCCCCCATCATCGGACGCTTCCCTCGGTCGCTCTGACCCGGGCATCCGAAGACGACGAACAGCTGCCCGGCGGGAGGGCGTACGATCTCAAGCATGCGCTGCAGCGCGTCCGGTGTATGGGCGAAATCAACAATGCCGATCACGCCATCCGCGCGCTTGAATACCTCACACCGACCGGCGACCGGCGGAACGCTGCCCAATCGATCGGACACGACATCCAACGGTACACCGTGAAGCAACGCGACACTTGCCGCGGCCAGCCCGTTGAATAGATTGTGCCTTCCCGGATGCGGAATTCGGGCGGGGATCCGTTCCGTCCGCCACACCAGCGAGCAATCCGTCCCTCGCCTCCCGATGCACAGCTCTGCGCCCTGCAGATCGGAGGCCTCCACCACGCCGTACCGAAAGCGCTCCGCACCGCAGTGATCGACCAACGCATCGCTGGCCGGGTCATCCGCGTTGATCACCGCACAGGCAGACCGTTTCAATCCATCGAACAGCATGCGTTTCGACGCAAGATACGCTTCCATCGAACCGTGCCAATCGAGATGATCTCGAGTCAGATTGGTGAACACGCCGACATCGAAATCTACCGCGTCGAGCCGATGCTGCGCCAGGCCGATCGATGACGCCTCGACGATCAGATGCTCCGCTCCGCGAACTCGCGCCTCGGCGGCAATCTGTTGGACAGCAATACTGGAAGGCGTCGTCATCGCGTCGAACCCATGTGCCTCGTTGGCAAGCGTCCCGATAACAACCGTTCGGTCCGGGCCGAGCAGATGAGCAATCCAGTGACAGACCGTGGTCTTCCCATTGGTCCCGGTGACCCCGACTGCGAACAGTGTCTCGGTAGGACGTCCATGGAATGCCGCCGCGAGTCGAGCCAGCGCGACACGCGTGTCGTCAACGCGAAGGAGCGGGACAGGGACCCGTTGCTCGCGATCCGAAACGACCGCTACCGCCCCTGCCGCGATCGCCGCATCGATGAACAACGCGCCATCGTGCAGCGCCCCGGGGAGCGCAACGAACAGAGCTCCCGGGCGGACAAGGCGGGAGTCTTCGCAGACATCGCAGACCTCCACCCGCTCCCACCCGGGGGCTGGCGTGATGCCTAGAGCAGCCGATAGATCACCGAGCCATACGGCCAAGGTCTTCTCCCATCCGATACACATAGATCGGATGCCCTCCGCGCGCTTCCCCAACAACGTCCGGCTGCCACCCCCACATCGGATGGTAGTACGAGACGATCCGCGCACCAGGCCTCAACTGGCGGCGAAGGCGCTCTTGAAGACGGAAGTTCGATGTGGTCGAGAGAAACAAGACGACGACATCCGCATCGGAGACGTCGGCCTTGTACATGTTCTGACGCTGGACGCTGGCGCGACTCGATACACCGGCAACGCGAATCCAGAAATTCGCTACGAGGACACGAAACGGATCGATCTCGAACCCGGTCGCTCGTGCGCCGAACTCCTTCGCCGCAGCGACGACGATCCGCCCGTCACCGCAGCCGAGATCCACGACGTGATCCTCAGGCCCGACTTCGGCAAGAAACAGCAGCCGCCGCAACGTGGTACGGTCGGTGGGCTGCCACAGAGCATCCAGGGTCAGATTCCATGCAATCCAGAGTACGCTGATCGCCCCGAAGGCGATCCCGATCGTCCACGCCATCTAGAACTGGACGAGCAATCCTCCCTCGAAGACCGGACCGGCATGCCAGCCGTTGCCCGCCCTCCGAAGAAGATACCGTACCTGCAACAGTAGCTGCACCCCGTCGAACGGCGCGATGCGCAGCCCCCCTACCCCTTCAACCACGAAACCGGTCGAATACGGCGGCGGCGTGAGCGCGGCGCCGATCCCCAATCCAACAAATGGATCGAACGGAGAAATCAACCAGTGGGTCAGCAGATCCGCCGTAACCAGCATCAATCCCGCGATCTCCGGCGTCGCAAAGCCGATCTGTGCACGCACATCCAGCGATTCGCTGATCGGCATCTCCGTCAACGCACTGAGCAGAATCAATCCGGAGATTTCGTAGCCCGCGCCGACACCGAGACTCACCGCATGAACTCCCAGCCCAATCAGTCCCGCCGCCAAGAGGATTACCAGTGAAGCCGTTGCCCACTTCATCGTTGCCCCCTCAGATCTCTTGTCCAGCGCGGCGGAGACGTCTAGATATCGAGTGTCGTAATCTTGTCGCTGTTCTCCCAGATGAAGTCCCGCCGCTGCGCCACGTCCGCCCCCATCAGCGTGGAGAAGATCTCATCCGCCTCCAACGCGTCGCGGATCCCGACTTGTTTCAGAATCCGATCTTCCGGATCCATCGTCGTTTCCCACAGCTCCTTCGGATTCATCTCTCCAAGTCCCTTGAACCGTTTCAATGCAAGGTTTCCGGCATGCTCCTGTCGATACTGCGCCAGCTCCTCATCGGAGTACAGGTAGGTGACCTTCTTTCCGTGCTTCACCTGATAGAGAGGTGGCTTCGCGATGTAGACATACCCTTCTTCGATCAGTTTCGTCAGGTAGCGGAAGAAGAACGTCAGGATCAGCGTGCAGATGTGCGCGCCGTCCACATCGGCATCGGCCATGATGATCAGTTTGTGATATCGGAGCCGATCGATCGAGAACTCCTCGCGGATTCCCGTCCCGACCGCGGTGATCATCGCCTTGATCTCGGCGTTGTCAAGCAGCTTGGAAAGCGCCGCCTTCTCCACATTGAGAACCTTCCCGCGCAACGGAAGGATGGCTTGGAAGTTCCGATCGCGCCCCTGCTTCGCGCTACCGCCAGCCGAGTCACCCTCAACGATGAACAGCTCCGACTTCGCCGGGTCGCGGTTTGAGCAATCCGCCAGCTTCCCCGGAAGTGCGGTCGCGGCAAGCGGGCCTTTCCGCCGCGCCATCTTGCGTGCTTTGGCTGCAGCGAGACGCGCGCGACTGGCGCCGACCGACTTCTCGATGATCAGCCGTGCGATTTTCGGTTTCTTCTTGAAGAACAGCGTGAGTTGCTCCTGGAGAATGCTCCCGACGATTCCCGCCACTTCGGGATTGCCAAGCTTCGTCTTCGTCTGTCCCTCGAATTCGGGGTTCGGGATCTTCACGCTGAGAATGGCGACCAGTCCTTCACGGATATCCTCTCCGCGCAGATTCGAGTCGTTCTTCTTCAGGATCTTCTTGTCGCGCCCATAGTCGTTCAGGAATTTCGTCAGCGTGCTCTTGAACCCCGTCAGATGCGTCCCGCCATCGACCGTGTTGATGTTGTTCGCGAACGCATGAATCGATTCATCGTAGGCGCTGGTCCACTGCATTCCGATCTCGATTTCGATCTCGGACTCCCGGCCGCTAACGTAGATCGGCTTGGGATGAATCGGCTCTTTCTTCGCCGCCAACTCGGCGACAAACGAGGCGATTCCTCCCTTGTTCTGAAACTTGCGTGTGACGCCGGCAGCCTCGTTCTCGAGGACAATGGTCAATCCACCGTTGAGATAGGAGAGTTCCCGAAGCCGATGCGATAGCTTCGGCATGTTGTAGTGGATCTCCCCGAAAATCTCGGAGTCGGGAAGGAACGTCGTGGTGGTTCCGGTCCGTTTCGTTTCGCCGACCACCTCGAGCTCCGTCAGCTTCTCCCCTCGCGAGTATTCCTGTCGATGGATCTTGCCTTCTCGGTGTACCTCGACAACCAGGTGCTCGGAGAGCGCGTTCACAACAGAAACGCCAACGCCATGAAGCCCACCGCTAACATGATAGCTCTTGTTGTCGAACTTCCCGCCGGCGTGCAACGTAGTCATCACAAGTTCCACCGCAGGCACACCCGATTCGGAGTGGATGCCAACCGGCATGCCTCGTCCATCATCACTGACGGACACGCGATTGTCGGCAAGGATCTTCACTTGGATCTCTGTGCATGCTCCGACGAGCGCCTCGTCGATGCTGTTGTCTACGACCTCCTCGATCAGATGCATCAGGCCGGACTGCCCGGTGCTCCCGATGTACATCCCGGGGCGAAGGCGAACCGGCTCAAGATCTTCGAGGACTTTGATCTGATCGGCCTCATAGGCCTGGGGTTGCTGCGCTTTCTTGACCATCTCACCACCCAACTCAATTCTAGCGAAATCCTGTTGGGATTTCAATCACAGGCGTTTTGCTTGAGACCGCCGCCCCGACCCCGTAAGATAATTACAATCGCATAGAAGAAGGTTGCTGCAGATTGAGAAGGTGTCACATCTTGGAGAGCACCCACAACCACGGCCGACTGCCGAACCGACGCCTGGTCATGTTCCTCACAGGCTATGCACTGGGCAATTCGGGAGATATGTTCACGCAGATCGCCGTATTGTGGACCGGATATACGCTATCCGGACGGGCAGCGCTCTCGCTCGCTGGACTCGGCGGCGCATGGACACTCGCAACGGCAGTGATGGGGTTGATCTCAGGTCCACTCATCGATCGATTCAACCGCCGGAACGCCCTCATCTGGCTTCACGCCGGCCAGGCGCTGCTGAGTCTCGGCCTGTTCGCTCTTGCCCAAGCGAACCTGCTCCAGATGTGGCACCTATGGGCGTATCTGATAGGATCGTCGATGGTAGTTGTGCCCTGCGGCATGGCGTTTGACTCGTTGCTTCCAGACCTCGTAGAGAAGGACCGCCTCGTCCGCATCAACGGCCTTCTCAGCTCGTGGGGAATGGCCGATAACATGGCCGAAGCCGCGGCAAGCGGTGTAGCCCTTGCAATCTGGGGGCCAGCACCGGTCTTTCTGTTCAACGGATTGATGTACTTCGTGGGAGCTCTTGCTGCGCTGGCGGTTCCATCCGAGTATGGATCAGTAGCCGATGCACCGTCGGATACACGCTGGCATCCACTGGCAGACCTGCGGATCACGTTCCGATACATGGTACGAGAGCCACTACTGCGCCGATACATCCCGTTGCGCCTGATTGGCGGGCTAGTCTTCGCTTGTCTGTTCTTCATGCCTCCCGTGGTGTCGGCTGCACTGGGGATGGAGTCCGAAGGGTTCGGATTCTTCCAGAGCGTGACAATCGGCGGCGTCTTGGCTGGAAGCCTTCTCGCCTCAAGCATCGGGACGAAGTGGCCGAAGGTGAAGATGTGGCTTGGCGGACAGCTCCTCTACGCCCTAGGGTTGCTCGCCTTGGGGCTCCTGATCCATCCAGTTCCTGCGTTCATCGGGTTCTTCCTGTTCGGCGTCGGCTGCACGGGCGGCCGCATCTATCAAGGCAGCTTGTATCAACAGATCGTGCCCACACAACATCGGGGACGCATCTTCGGGATCGGCAGCTTCCTGGGCGGCGTCTTCCAGCCCGCCGCGCTCGGTCTGGCGATGCTGTTTGTCGACCGATCCGGGGTCGGCGTCGTCCTCGTCGGGATCGCGGCCGTCATCGTCGTCCTCGTCTCAGTCGAGGCGCTTCTCCTTCCGCTGCATGAGACGAAGTGGATCCTCACGCATCCGCCCAGCAGATCCGGCGAGACCCCGACCGCTGACTAGCCCAGCGCGGCCGCCAACGCGGCATCGGCATGCAGTGTTGTGGTGTCGAGCACCGGGACGGCCAGGTCGTCCTTCGAGATCAGAAGCGGCAGCTCGGTGCAGCCGAGGATCACGGCATCGGCACCCTCGGCAACCAGGCGGTTGGAGATCCCGATCAGCGTCTCTCTCGACGCGGGTGTGATCAGGCCGCAGTTCAGCTCATGGAAGATCACGCGGTTGACCGCGTCTTGCTCCGCCGGCGTCGGGGAGATCGGTTCGATCCCATCTCTCGACAGGCGCCGTGGATAGAATGCGCCCGACATGGTGAATCCCGTTCCCAACAGGGCAGGCCTGCGGCAGCCCAGTTCGTGGAGCCGATCGGCAACGACATCGAGAATCGAGATCAACGGGATCGGAACGGACGCGGCCACCTCGTCGAACACCTTGTGAAAGGTGTTTGTCGCGATCAGGCCAAGCTCGGCGCCCCCTGCACTCAACGTGCATAGTCCATCGATTGTGCCCGCCGCTAGCGCCTTCCAATCCCCCGCCGTCATCCAGTCGATGTATTGTTGAAACGTCACACTGAAAATCAGGATCTCCGGATAGCCGTGGTTCCCGAACAGCCGCGTGAACTCGCGCGTGATCCGCTGATAATACGTCACCGTCGATTCGGGCGACGTGCCTCCGAAGATCCCGATCCGCTTCATGATCTGTCCTTTCCTCGTTTGCAGTTACAACCGCTCCCGAACGACGTCGACGACCTCGGGGAAGTCAATCCCAAGCTCCTGCAGCTTCTCGATCGTCGGGATCCCCTCTTGGGTCCAGCCGCGCCGCTTGTACACCGCGTCGATCAGCTGTTCATACTGGTCTTCCCGGTACGCGCGCAATGTCGCGACCTTCTCCGCCGTCGTCATCCCAGATGGATCGATGCCGACCTTCTCGACAAGCTGGCCATCGTACCGTTCGGCACGGGACTCGTACTCCTCTTCTGTTACCGGCCCGGCGGAGCGGTACGGAATCGCATCATGCTCGCGGGTCCCGAACCCCATCCGCAGGCCGAATACGCGTTGGAAGTTGTACACACGCTCCGACTGGAGGATCAGATCCGCCCCCTCGACATCGAGGCCGGTGACGCCCGAGAACACATCGCAGTAGTTGCTAACGTGCGCTGGAACCTTTGCCGGCTCATCGGTCTCGGCGTTGTCCGCCGGTTCGATATCGTTCCAGGGCAGCTTGCAGTGACCGACCAAGCCAAACCAGGTACGCCACATCGGGAAGTAGTGCAACGCCTCGGCCTTGTCCTCAAACGTCGGAATCTGGTTGTTCACCATATCCATGAAGATCAGCCAGGCTTCGTCGTGCTGGGGGCCCTTGAGCGCCAGTCCGTACCCGCCCTGCATCGCGAGCGACTCCTTGGTGACATACTCCGAGTACTCGAGCCCCTTGGCTTCCATCCCGATATCCTGAAGGAACTTCGGATCCCCACCGAACTCTCGGGCGAACAGCTGCTTCATCCGACGGATCCCTTGACCGATCGTTGCGCCGAACCCCTTGCCTCGACCCATTTGGTGCAACGCCTCGAGCGCGTCGTCGACGTTGCCAAATCGCAAGTCGAGGCCGCCGGTCTTCTCTTTGTCGAGGATGCCGGCCTCGAAGCACTCCATCACGAACGCCATGCCGGTTGTGTATCCGATCGTATCGATCCCGTAGGTATCGCAGTAGAAATTCATCTCAAGCACGAATTCCGGATCGAAGCACCCCATGTTGGCGCTGCCCCCGGCCGTCTCGTACTCCGGTCCATCGACGATGACCCGGCTGCCTTTGTACGGCCCGGTGCGAAGCAGGAAGTCATCCACAGCGTGCGAACAAGACATCGTGCATCCAAGCCAGCAACCGTCGGGCATGTTGTGGCTGAACCGCTCGCGCCACACCGGCGACGAGATCTCGCCCGCCTTCGGATGCTTCCCGAACTTGTAGTTGTGCGTTGGCAGCAGATCGTACTCATCCATGATCTCCACCAGATGCGATGTGCCCACGCGCCGCATATCGCATTGACTCGCATCCAACTCGAGGATCTCTTTGTTGATCCGCGCGCCGGCTTCTCGAAGTCGCTCGGGATGCGCCGGATTGTTGGAGTTGGCATTGACCGCCGGGCTCTTGACGACAAGCGCCGCGATCCGCTTGCTACGGAATACGGTGCCTGTGCCGCCGCGACCGGCTTGCTTGATCCGGACACCCTTGCGCTTCATGTCGAAGAAGCTGAAATTGAGGCAGCCCCATCGCGTGTAGTCCGCCCCGGAACCGGTTGTCACTGTCGAGATCGCCGCAACATCCCGCGGCGCATCCGACGCCGCGAACGTATGCATCAGCTTCTCGGAGAGAACGTGCGTGTTCAGATCCTCTTCGGGACAAGTCAGGAGCTGCACTACACCTTCCACACCATCGATGAAGACGATCACGTTCTCGGGTGCGTTTCCCTGGAGCTCGATCGCATCCCACCCGGCGAATTTGAGGTACGGGCCGAAATAGCCCCCGACGTTCGAGTCGATCACACCATCCGTCAGCGGCGACAGGCTGACAACGATCGACTTTCCCGATCCCGGATACGTCGTCGTCCCGCCGACCGGCCCCGATGAAATCACAATCTCGTTCTCGGGGTCGTCCCATCGGGTCGATCCGTCCACTGCATTCCACAACCGCCACAGTCCGAAACCTCGGCCGCCAACGAATACATCTTTCATCTGTTGTGTCACCGGACGCTCATCAATCGCGCCGCTGTCGACATTGACGTAGAGTGTCTTGTTCGTGTACCCGTGCTCGACAAGCGCTGGCTTGTAGGGCATCTCGGCGAGTACGTTGTAGCCTGCTGGTGCCGCCATGGTTCCTCCTCGCAATGGATCCTCATTGTTTGCGCGTCTGCACGCGCCGCGCGCGAAGTGTAGGATAGTGGTTCGCGTTCCTCAAGCCCAAATGCAATCTGGCTTTCGAGACCACCTGAGAATCTCCTGTTGCCGGACGCTCCAACGTCACCTATCCTTTGCCCAACGGGAGGGATTGATGATGGACCAAGATCGAGTCGAACATGGAATGCGCGAGATCCTGGAGGGGATCGGGAGCGATCATCTGAACCCGGAGGTCCTCGCGAACACGGCGCGGCGCGTCGCGTCGATGTATGCCGAGTTCTTCGACAAGATCGATCAGGATCCTGCCGACGTCCTTGAGGTGCTGTATCAGGAGCCGTACGAAGAGATGATCGTCCTCAAGGACATCCCGTTCTTCTCGATCTGCGAACACCACTTCCTACCGTTTGTCGGGAAGGCGGACATCGTGTACATCCCGAATGAGAATCGAATCGTCGGGGCAAGCAAGCTCGCCCGAGCCGTCGACATCGCCGCAGCCCGTCCGCAGCTGCAGGAGCGGCTAACATCGCAGATCGCCGATGCATTGGTCAAGAAGCTCACACCGCAGGGCGTTCTCGTTCGCGTCGAGGCAACGCACATGTGCATCACCCTCCGAGGCGTCAAGAAGCCAGGCACGAAAATGTTGACCTCGGCGATCCGCGGAAGCTTCTACACCGACATCGCACAGCGAAGCGAAGCGCTTGCCCTGATTGCGTAAGCCTCACTCCGTCTAGAACCCTGTCTGGAACCGTTTTCGCGCAGAGATGCGGAGAACGCAGAGGAAGAAAACACAGGGAAGCAGACCAGGGGAGTAGCACCGCAGACTTGGGGCACTCGATGAACCTCTTCGCTTGGCCACTGTCTTCACAACCGTTCTCGCGCAGAGCCGCTGAGATCGCAGAGAAAGAAAACGCAGGGAAGCAGACCAGGGGAGTAGCACCGCGAACTTCGGCCACTCGATCGGCCTCTTCGCGTGGCCTCCGTCTTCACAACCGTTCTCGCGCAGAGCCGCAGAGAACGCAGAGGAAAAAAACACAGGGAACTGGACTGCGGAAAGCAGCACCGCGGACTTGGGGCACTCGATGAACCTCTTCGCTTGGCCACTGTCTTCACAACCGTTCTCGCGCAGAGCCGCTGAGATCGCAGAGAAAGAAAGCGCAGGGAAGCAGACCAGGGGAGTAGCACCGCGAATTTCGGCCACTCGATCGGCCTTTTCGCGTGGCCTCCGTCTTCACAACCGCTCTCGCGCAGAGCCGCTGAGATCGCAGAGAAAGAAAGCGCAGGGAAGCAGACCAGGGGAGTAGCACCGCGAATTTCGGCCACTCGATCGGCCTCTTCGTGTGGTCTTCGTCTTCACAACCGTTCTCGCGCAGAGCCGCTGAGATCGCAGAGAAAGCAAACGCAGAAGAGCAGACCAAGGGACAAGCGCTGCAGATTCGGGGAATTCGACTTCTCTGCCTGCGTTGCCTCCTGTCGACACGCTCTTCAGAGCAGAAGCTTTTGGTTTGGTTCTTCCCCCACACCCCCCGCGCTCTGCAAGAGAACGGGCCCATCCAACCCAAGCCCTTCATGATCCCTGTTTCTCGTTCGGTTTCCCCTGCGCCTCTGCGGGAGAATGACCCTATCCGTCGCTTCATGTTCTTCATCGTTGCTGTTGCTAGTTGGGTTCCCCTCTGCAGGAGAATTCCCTATCCGTCGCTTCATGCTAGGCATTTCTGGTTCGGCCCTTCCCCTGCGTCTCTGCGCCTCTGCGGGAAAACGAGCTTGTCCACCTTGAGCCCTTCATGCGCTTCGTGGTGGCTGTTTCTTGTTGGGTTCACTTTGCCGCTGTGCGAGATGATGCCCCTATCCGCCCCTTCATGGTGGACTCTTCTGGTTTGGCCCTTCCCCTGCCCCCCCGCAGCTCTGCAAGAGACTGGGCCTGTCACCTCAAGCACTTCATGCACTTCATGCACTTCATGGTAGATGCCTCTGGTTTGGTTCTTCCCCTGCGCCTCTGCGCGAGAATGACCCTATCAGTCCCTCCATGTCCTTCATCGTTGCTCTTTGTAGTTGGGTTCCCGCGGCTCTGCGACTCTGCGAGAGAATGCCTCTAGCAGTCCCTTCATCCTAGGCGCTTCTGCGTTGGCCCTTCCCCTGCCCCCCCGCAGCTCTGCAAGAGACTGGGCCTGTCACCTCAAGCACTTCATGCACTTCATGGTAGATGCCTCTGGTTTGGTTCTTCCCCTGCGTCTCTGCGCCTCTGCGCGAGAATAGCTCTGCCAGGTCCTATATGCTCTTCATGGTGGACGCTTCTGGTTTGGTTCTTACTCCGCCGCTCTGCGAAAGCCGTGTCACCGACGTCAGCTCGGACAGTCATACATCCGAACTGCCAGCTGCTGAGAACGTGCCCCACTCTCAGCAGCCAAGACGCCACTCGGCGATGCGGGGATCATCGGGTCGAAGCGGCGCCACATCGATCACCCGCTCGATTCCCGGACCAATCACAACCATCGAGATCGTCGGGGCTCCAGCGTGATCCGAGTATCGCGCGGCCAGTGCCGCCGCCAACCGAAGCTCGTCTTCGCTCGGATCGCCTTCGATCAGCGTCGTCGGCCCCATCACGCGTTCTGGATCAATCCGGATCCGGTCCTCCGAGAATGAGGCCAGCGTATCGTTCTCACGCTGATTGTGTCCGATGATCACCTTGGCTCGATCGGAGAGACGGAAATGCCTCCCGACCCGTAGCAAGCGGAATCCGTCGATGTCGACGTTCTCCCGGCCCATGTGATCGAACGCATCCCGCACGCGGGCAGCGTACGCCTTCTCGACGAGCAGACATCCGCCGGCAGGCTGCGGATATTCGGCGATCCCGAACGCTTTCGCCAGCGCCGCTTGCTTCTCGCGGCTGCGCCCCTGAATCGCCATCAGGTCCTCTCTTCGAAGCCACCCCTCCGTGATGGGAAGCGTGTCCGGGAGAAGGTTCGCCGACAGCGGCCGAAGCAGCCGCTCACCCAATCCGCTCTCCTCAGCCGCTTGAAGAAGTGCGCGATGATGCTGGGACTTCGGACGCTGACCCAGCACCTCACCCGTCATGACGAACTGCGCGCCGGACATCTCCATCACGCGTCTGGCGATCTTCAGCATGAACACCCTGCAATCGACGCATGGATTCATCCCTCGACCGTAGCCATGCTTCGGGTGGCGGATCACCTCGAGATGCTCAACCGAAGCGTCGACGATCCGAAGCGGCATCCCGATCCGTTCTGCGGTGGCGCGGATCTGCACGCGCCCTTCCGCGTTGCCGCTGAACAGATGCTGTACGTGCAGGAGCGTGACATCGATCCCCAGCCGGCGAACGAGCATCGCCGCGAGGATGCTGTCCAACCCCCCTGAGAACGCCGCAATCGCTTGGATGGTAGGCATTGACGCCCCGTCCTTCGGAGATCCATGATCAAGCCCTGGGTTCTTCATCGCTGCTTCACATCCTCCGATATAATCCTACCGCAATCCTTAGAGAGATCAGAAACAAAGGGGGAGTCCAGCAATGCGCAAGACTTGGATCGTTGGATTGGTCGCCGCGTTGATCGTCGGCGCCGGCATCACACTCGTGTGGATGGAGTCCTCGGAAAGACAACTGGCGATTGCCCCGACCGTGGCGCTGGCCCAGGAAGGATCTACGCCCGACGTGGAAACCGTCACTCAGTCAATCACCGAATCCGGCCACGGCGCGGTCAAGCAGGCGATCGCCGCTGTAGGTCCCGCCGTTGTACGGATCGACGTAACCGGAACGGTCAGCGTGTCGAATCCGTTCCTCGAATTCTATGACAACCCGATGTTCCGCCGGTTCTTCGGCGATCCGCTCGATCGCGACGCGCAGGAGCGAACAACCCAATCGCTCGGTTCAGGTCTGGTCTTTGAGTACCAGGGCGAGCGACTCGTGCTCACCAACGCCCATGTCGTCTCGGAAGCCGACACCATTCAGGTCACGGATATCCAGGGCGTCACGCGAGATGCCATGCTCGTCGGCGCAGACACCATGCTTGATATCGCCGTCCTCCGTCTCGATGGAGATACGAAAGGGCTCGTCGCCGCCGAGCTCGGAGATTCGGACAACGTCGAGATCGGGGATTGGGCAATCGCCATTGGAAACCCGCTTGGCCTCTCGTATACGGTCACGCTGGGCATCATCAGCGCGACCGATCGCGACATCGCCAAACCGAACGGCGTCGGCAACTTCAACAATCTGATTCAAACCGATGCAGCGATCAACCCCGGGAATAGCGGCGGACCGCTGGTGAATTCGTATGGACAGGTCATCGGCATCAACACAATGATCGCCCGAGGTACGTCCAGCGGCATTTCGGTGGAGGGGATCAACTTCGCCATTGCCATCAACGGCGTGAAGGACATCCTGGCGCAACTCGTCGACTTCGGAGAAGTACGACGTGGCTGGCTCGGTGTCCAGCACACGGAACTCACACCGCAGGTCGCGGAACAGTACGGGATCGACCCTGCCCAGACAGGGACGTTGGTCGTCCGCGTGTTCCCCGGCGATCCAGCCGATCAGGCCGGCCTGGAGGTCGGCGACGTCGTCATCCGGGTCGGTGACGTCGATGTCAACGAGTCCGACGATTTGAACCGCGAGGTCGGCCTGCTTGCAGAAGGCACCTCCGTCGACATCGTGGTGGTTCGGGAAGGCGAGTCACTGACTCTGACCGTTATCCTCGGAGAACGTCCGAGTGAAGAGGAACTGGCAACCTACGAGGGCAGCCAGCCCGAAAACGACGAAGACGTAGCGGTCTCCGGATTCGGAATGGCCGTCGGTCCGATCACTTCGATCGTCGCTCGGCATCTCGGATTGAATTCGACAGAAGGCGTCGTCATAATGGACGTTACCGCAGGAGGTCGGGCCGATCGAGCCGGCCTCGTGGAAGGCGATATCATCGTCGAGATCGATCATCAGCCGATCGGATCGGTTGAGGAGTGGAACAGCTTCGTTTCCGAACTCGACGAGGACGCGAAGGTCGTCCTCACGATCTTGCGGGACGGCAGCTTGGGCTTCGTGACGGTCGAGTAACGAAGCAAGCCGCCAGACGGAGAGTGGCGCAGCTTGGTCAGCGCGCAGCGTTCGGGACGCTGAGGCCGCCGGTTCGAATCCGGCCTCTCCGAATGCGGGAGTAGCTCAATGGTAGAGCTCTGGCCTTCCAAGCCAGCGATGCGGGTTCGATCCCCGTCTCTCGCTCCAGGCGGTCGTTCGGGCTCGCGCGGAGATGTCCGCACGACTCGGAAGGTCGCTATTGACATGAGATAACGTCCGACGCACACTGACGTTGCGCCTTTGGAAACTCGCACAAGGCGATCGAAGTGCGAAGCGGAACGCACGCGAGTTTCGTTGAGCGAAACTTGCCCTCGCTCCATAGAAGCGAGAATGCGCCCGTAGCTCAGTGGACAGAGCAGCGGCCTTCTAAGCCGCTGGCCGGAGGTTCGAATCCTCCCGGGCGTGCCAGAAACATGGGGAGCGTGGCGCAGCTGGTTAGCGCACCAGGTTGTGGTCCTGGGGGTCGCGGGTTCGAATCCCGTCGCTCCTCCCAAAGCAAACGGCCTCAATGGCCGTTTGCTTTGCGCGCCCGTAGCTCAACTGGATAGAGTACCGGTCTTCGGAACCGGGAGTTGGGGGTTCGAGTCCCTCCGGGCGTAAAAGGAAACGGGACAGGCCGGTGGCCTGTCCCGTTTCCTTTGCCCGGAAGGCGAGAACCCCCATGAGTTTGCAGCGGGCAACTGGGGCAAACTCGTCCCTCCCCGAGGGGGAGTCGGGGTTCAGAGTCCCGACACCGTCTCCACACGTGTGGGTTAACGCGAGAATTTGCATCGAATCACGAAGCAAACTCTCAGGGACTTGATGCGAAGCAGCAAGTACCCGTCCCTCACAGACGTGTCCAAGACGAGAACCCACACGAGTTTGCAGCGCTCTACGCACCGCCACCAATTGCCTTCGACGTCACCAACAAGAGTTTGCCACTCGATCCGAGCAAACTCGTCCCTCCCCAAAGGGGAGTCAGTCTTCCGGAACCGGGAGTTGGGGGTTCGAGTCCCTCCGGGCGTAGAACGGCCTCAGGACACATGTCCTGGGGCCGTTCTACGTGTGGGTTAACGCGAGAGTTTGCATCGAATCACGAAGCAAACTCTCAGGGACTTGATGCGAAGCAGCAAGTACCCGTCCCTCACGGGCGTATCCAAGGCGAGAACCCCCATGAGTTTGCAGCGCTCTACGCACCGCCACCAATTGCCTTCGACGTCACCAACACGAGTTTGCCATTCGATCCGCGCAAACTATTCCCTCCCCGAAGGGGAGTCGGGAGTCAGGGTTCAGAGTCCCGGAGGATTCCACGGGCGTATCCAGCACTCGAACCCATGAGCTTGCAGCGCTCTACGCACCGCCACTAACTGCCTTCAACATCACCAACAAGAGTTTGCCCGCTTAATCCGCGCAGACTCCTCCCTCCCCGAAGGGGAGTCGGGAGTCAGGGTTCAGAGTCCCGGAGGGTTCCACGGGCGAACCCAAGGTGAGAACCCCCATGAGTTCGCATCGAACAGCAAACCAGTCACACACGCAGCCCACACGAGTTTGCCCTTCCACCAAAGCGAACTCGTCCCTGCTCGAAGAGCAGTCGGGCTACAAGTCCCAGCGAGATCCACCCGACGTATCCAGCACTCGAACCCATGAGTTCGCAGCGCTCTGCGCGCCGCCACCGACCGCCTTCAAAATCACCAAAACGAGTTTGCCATTCGATTCGGGCAAACTCGTCCCTCCCCGAAGGGGAGTCGGGAGTCGGGGTTCAAATTTCCGAGAAGCATCCTAGAAACGACCATGGGAAGCTGACCAGGACGAACTGGAACGGAGAGCTATCTTGCTCTCGGCACTAGCCCAACATCCATGCCGAGAGCCTCAGCAATCTTGCAGATCGTGCCCTGTGTCATGTTCGCCTTGGCCGCATTCTCAGCCCTCGACACCATCTGCTGGGTCACGCCGGCCCTCTCAGCAAGGTCCTTCTGGGAAAGGCCAAGCCCTATCCTTGCAGATTGGATGTCATAGGCAATCCGAAGCTTCTTCTTCTCGCAATGGAACTTCTCCGCGAACTCCTTGTCGCGAAGCTGCTCTGCAAGGTACTCTCTATGAGTCTTCATACTGCCTTCCTATTTAATCTGTTCTGTACCTGCTAGCTCGTTTGATTTGGGTTTCAGGGACCTTCTTCACCCTCTTCTTGAACCCGTGTGTCAGTTCGATATCCGTTCGATATCCGTTCGATTGCAGAAGAAGTACAACACTCGATAGCGAACCTTCGACACGCGTATCCGAAGCTCATAGATTCCGTTCTTGAGGAAGTCCGTATGTGGCCTCCGAAGGTTTGGACCTTCCTCTTCTAGGAGGTCGATTGCTGCTAGCGCCTTTGCCCTTTCGTCCTGCGTCAGTCCATCCAGAAACTCAGCAATAGGACAAGCTCCGTCCCCTGCTTCATACCAGACGACTCTCCATGTGCTATCGGCAGTCATCCTACATCAATATCGGCGTACTATCAAGGCCGCCCCCTCCTACCCTAGCCACGACACATCAGAATACTGCAATCACGCACACTTACAAGATGATACCTGAGATGATTGCGCCCGCACGACCAAGGCAATGATCGTGGACAGAGCGATAAAGACAGCGATGAGCGAACAAGAAGAACTCCGTTTATGACCCCGACGAACTGATCAGCCATTGAACGTGATGTGTATCACGAAAGAAGGCACGCGACCCGTGCTTTCCGTTTCCGCAAGCGTGAGTCACATCCCCGTCCCTCACAGACGTGTCCAAGACGAGAACCCACACGAGTTTGCCCGTTCGGTCCGGGCAAACTCGTCCCTCCCGAAGGGGAGTCTCACAACCCCACAACCAACGACAGCATCGAGGCCTGTCCGGAGTACAGATAGTTGCCTTGTCGATCGTATGCATCGAAGCCAATCACCAGGCCGAACGGATCTCCGGCAATGATGTCCATGTCGAACGGATCTCCGGATTGCATCGGAATGGCGATCTCAAACTCATACGTTCCCGTCGACGGATGCCAGATGCCGATTCCCTCGGCATCCTGTTGTTCGTCCAGTGTCATCCCGCCGATCGCTCCCCCGGAGATTCCGCCGTAGTGGTAGTCGAGATCGTCGATCCTCGGCTCTTCCCCCGAGCCGCAAGGGAGGACAAGCAGGTTGTCTCCGACGCTTCCGAGCATGTTGTCCCCGTTGTCCAGGATGGCAAACACACGAAACTCCCCCCAGGTGATCTGCGTGCTTCCCGGCCACATGCGCAATCCGAGGTACAGGTTCTCCTCGTCGTGGAGGGCATAGACCGTGACAGGAAGGTACGTGGTGCTACAGCGACAGCTGTTCCTCTGGTAGCTGATCGTGGTCGCTCGCGCGTAGGCTTGGTCCCACTCCGAACCGATGCTCGCGTCCAGCACCTCCAACGAGCCTGACGGGATCGTTTCGATCACATCCGCTGCACAGATTCCAACCTGTAACGATACCGCTGCAAGGCAGACCAAAATAGCCGTCAAGACCTTCATCCGATCGACTCCTCTCGACAGATTCCGAAGAACGCTCCTACGCTGCATCGCTGAATCACTCCCTTGACTGCGATCGAGCTTATCCCCTATTCGGCAGGGTTCCAAGTGGATGATCGAGCTCGTTAGGGCAACCTTCCTTCGCTCGCCCCAAGCCATGATCGGCTCGCCCTGTGGCCGGGATGGGAAGCTGTCGAGTACACTGTCTCCGTTGACAGTCAACCCAAGACAACCGATGGGGAGGCGCTACGATGCGAGAGAACCGATCGAACCCAGGCCGGGACATCAAGGCGGCATCGGGGCACACGATGCGGAAGATCGGCATCGCACTGCTTGTCGTTTGGATCGGCCTTGCTTCCGGCTCGCTCGTACTGCTCGGGGACGATGCGGATGCCATGCTGGCTCCGCTGTTCACATTGCGAAACCTCAACGACGAGGAGGTCTCGCTCGAATCGTATCGTGGCAGCGTCGTCATCTTGGATTTCTGGGCCACATGGTGCATGCCGTGCACGAAGATCTTCCCTGAAATCCACGCGCTGCAGGAGCTGTATGCAGATCGCGGCGTGGCCCTTCTTGTGATCAGTTTTGACAAGCACGCCGAGGATGCCCGCGATTACTTGATTGAGAACGAACTTCCGACGGACAACGTCCTCTGGGGATCGCTCAAGGAAGCCCACGCGGTTAAGGACCTGTTCGATGTCTGCGGGATTGTGCATACGATCGTGATCGATCGCGAGGGATATATCCGATACTCCGGGCATCCCACGAAGCTCAACGCCGAAGCGATTGAACCCTGGTTGTAGCCACCCCGCATTCGCACCCGC
>Ga0272442_10000914_pt1 | contig 45908 bp, 36 predicted proteins | sample SSMForm2O_FD_200262 | JGI IMG/M metagenome (GOLD analysis project Ga0272442, IMG submission 200262) | Marine sediment archaeal communities from Little Sippewissett salt marsh, Falmouth, MA, United States - SSM-Form-2O | ecosystem: Environmental > Aquatic > Marine > Wetlands > Sediment ...
TTCCACCTAAGGCGATTACTGCTTTCTTTGTCATTTTAGAGTGCCGGAAATATTTTCTTGATATAAAAGGTGAGTGGTAGAATTTAATAAATATCATTAATTATTTACTAATTTGTTTTATGTACGAGTCTGAGAGAGAGACATTAGTAAAAAATCTAATAAGAGAAAATTACATCAAAAGTATTAAAGTAAAAGAGGCTTTTCTAAATGTTCATAGACATAAATTTTTGCCTGATAATTTAAAACATATAGCGTATTATGACTCCCCTATTGAAATAGGTTTAGGTCAAACAATATCTGCTCCCCATATGGTTGCAATAATGTGTGAGGCTTTGGACATACACAAAGGACAGAAAATATTGGAAATTGGAGCCGGTTCCGGTTATCATGCAGCAGTGGTTTCTTTCATTGTTGGAGAAAAGGGTCATGTTTATTCCATAGAAAGATTAGAAAAATTAGCAACATCAGCTAGTTTTAATCTGAAAAATGCGAGAATTACTAATACAACCATTGAAATTGGAGATGGATCTATTGGATTGGAAAAATACCAGCCATATGACAGAATATACGTTACTTGTGCAGCCCCAATCGTACCTCAACCATTATTAGATCAATTAAAAGATGGTGGAAAACTCCTTATACCTGTAGGGAGAATGTATTGCGAGTTAAGATTGATTAAAAAACAAGGAAAAAAAATATCATCAAAGAATCTTGGAGGTTGTGTATTTGTTCCACTTGTTGGAAAACATGGTTTTTAATTTATCTTTTATATTGAATGTCCCTTAAGAATTTCCTTCTCCAATTAATTTCACTTTGATTTTCAACACCCTTTGGAATAAAGCCATCTATTGCTCCAATTATTCCTCTACCAATTTCTTTTCCTATGTTTGATTCAACAACGACAATTTTTGTTGGATTTGCAGTTGCACAAAAAATTGTACATACCTCAGGCACATTTTTAATCGAATTTAAAACATTTATTGGGAAACAATCTTTCATAAAAATTACAAATGAATGTCCAGCTCCAATCTTTTTTGCATTTTTTTCAGCTAATTTCATCAATGATTTATCATTTCCCTCAACTCTAATCATACAAGCTCCACTAGCTTCACAAAATGCGATACCAAATTTTGCATTGTTAACATTAGTAATCATTACTTCATAAAGATCTTCAATTGATTTAATAAAGTGGGTTTGCCCTAAAATAAAATTAATTTCATCTGGTTTTTCAATTTCAACAATTTTTATCTCCATCTCTTTCATGATAATTCTCCCCCTTATTTATAACAAATTAAAATACTTGTATTTAAATGATTTTAAAAAAAAGAAAAAAAAGGATATGGGGAAAATTCTAATTTTATAATCGATCAAGTAATGCTCTTTTTACCTGACCGCCGCCTGATTTACTTCTACAGAAGTAAAATAGATAAGGAACCTTATCTACATCAATTTTATTTCCGTCTTCATCATATGCAGTTGCAGAGATTTGATAAAGTCCTGCGGCAAGTGTTAGTATTACAGCGCATTCATCTGACATATCATTGTCTACTTCTTCTGTTGTTAGATTCCACAATATCTGAAGAGATTCAAATTTAACGGAATCTACATGTTCACTTACTGTAGCATTTACAATAAGCACTTTTCCAGTGGAAATTATTCCGCAAATTCCTAAGAATTGGAACATCTGCAAAAACAGGTAAGATCCAGTAAATGTAAATAAGTGGAAATAGACAAAACCAGGCTTGAGATTGTTCATCTGTATTTGACGGAAGATTGACATGTTGTATTCTTCTGACCATGCCCCCTCATTGTCATGAATATCTTTTGCTTTGATTCTTATTTTATATTCTCCACTATTGTTCCAACTATAATTTGCTTTAACTGGGCTAGTAATATCAAAAGGACCTAACCAATCACTTTCGTTGCCATCACCCCATTCAAACTTGTAAAATAAATCATCCCCTTCTGGATCAGAAGTTATCGCAGTAAAGTTAAGATCTATTAAAGGCCCACCAACTTTAGGCCCAGTGATCTTCTTAGGAGGAAATGGAGCTTCATTTTCATATGTTGTGAAATGCCAAATGATACTTGTATTATAAGCACCAAATTCATCCCATGCAACTATCTGCCAGTAATAGGTCATATTATTCTCAAGTGTGTCAAGATCATATGTAGCATCAGAGATATTACTTGCTATCTTTGGTGGGGGGGTAATATTACCAAAATATACATCATATGTTAAAGCATCATTATCTGGATCTGTACATAACCAGCTTATATCAACAAAGATACCTATATCAGTTGCACCGTTTATGGGTGAAGGCGAAGAAGGTTGGTTTGGTGGTTGATTAAATCCAGTTGTAAAATTCCACATATCACTTGCATTGGATAAATTTTGATCATCAAATGCAATTATATTCCAATAATAAGTAGTATTCTCCTGAAAATTTCCTGGATCATAAACAGTATCATTCTGATTGTCAGAGACTAATGACGGCGTCATATTTGTGCCAAAATATACATCATACGTAACTGTTTCATTGCCATTAGGATCTCCACCGGTCCAACTTAAATCAGCACTTAAACTGACATCAATTTCACCATTAGCAGGATTTGGATCACTTGGCTTATAAGGTGGTAGATTTTGCTCCTGAGCTGTTGTAAAATTCCACAAGGAACTTACATTATTTTCGCCCAAGTTATCCCAGGCAATAATTTGCCAATAATAAGTAGTGTTATAGTACATGATTCCGGGATCATATGCAAGAGCAGATTGGTTATTAGAGACAATAGATGGTGTTGTGTTTGTTCCAAAATATACATCATATGTTACTGTATCATTTGTATTTGGGTCCCCTCCAGACCAGCTTAAATCAGCTAATATATTTATATCAACTTCACCATCAGTGGGATCAGGATTGCTAGGTTGATATGGTGGTAGATTTGGTTCTTGAATTGTAGTAAATTCCCATATAGGACTTGCATTATACTCACTTTGATTATCCCATGCAATTACTTGCCAATAATGGATTGTATTATAGTCCATAATACCAGGATCATATGTAGAATCTGTTTGGTTATTTGAAATCATGGTTGGTGGACTAGTTGTTCCAAAATATACATTATAGGTCACATTATTTCCATCTGGATCACCACCAGTCCAATTTAAATTTGAATCAATTGCTACGTTTATTGAACCATTATCGGGAAAAGGATTATTTGGTGCATTAGGAGGTGAATTATTACGTCCTAACATTCCGTAGCTATTTTTTATATCTTTAAAGACAGGAGATGGAGTGTTTTTCTTATTAAGAATATTTTTCCATTGATACCCATCATATTCAATGATTCCAGAAACAGGAAGCACAGTTAATAACAGCGTTATACTTAACAATATACCAATAATTTTTCTATTCATGGAATCCCCCATATTTTATAAATTACCTTTTTTCAAATTCATATTATACTGTTTTTAGTATATATAATGTTTTCTGTTTATTTAAAAGTTGTGTATATACATTATTTTCCTGTTAATATTAAATAAAATTTATTAGAAACATTAAAATTGAATTATATAAAACATTTTTCTCAAAATATTAAAAAAAAAATCTTTTATTATTATTTAATTGTTAAGATTATTAAAAATTAAATTATATTTAAAACTGATTTTTATTATTTTGTATGATATTTGCTCCATTCAACCCTTCGTGGTACACGATTGAGTGCAATCATATTTTTGTGACATTTATTTTTGCAGAAATTTAACACTCTTCCATCTTTTCTGACAAATATTTTTCCAGTCCCGGGTTCTATCTCATTTCCACAAAATGAACAAATTCGTCGTTCTACCATAACAAAAACCTCTACCTAGGACCGCCAAGTCTTTTTGCTTCACGTTGAGTCTCATTTAACATCAAGATGTCCCCTAATCTTACAGGACCCATTACATTTCGAGTAATAATTTTACCTTTGTCCCTTCCATCTAGAACTCTAACCTTTACTTGGGATGCTTCGCCAGCCATACCTGTCCTGTCGATTATTTCGACTACCTCACAAGGTGTTCCCTCGATCATAATTCTAACCTTGTTTCTTCATTGATCCAATTTTTTTAATAATATTGTCAATCATACTTCTATCTTTTCCAGAGTTTAAGATAGCGATTGAACTAGTAGATGCATTCAATCCAGCGGCATGACCTAGCTCTTCTTTGCTTGGCACATATGTATATGGAATATTCTTTTCTTCACATAAAATTGGCATATGAGCAAGTATTTCCTCCGGATTAACGTCCTCAGCCATAACAACTAATTTTGCTTGTCCTCTTTCTACATGTTTTGTTGTTTCATTAGCGCCCTTTCCAATTTTTCCTTTATCTCGAGCCTTTTCAACTAATTCATAGGCTAAATCTTGCATTTCTTTTGTTGCTTGAAATCTTACATACATCGCCATAGTTTAGCCTCCTTATATACAGCTTTCACTGATGTAATAATATTTAAATTTTGTAAAGGGTGGTATGTAGGAGTTATATAAAAAACTTTTTAAGAAAAAATTAACTTGTAGATTTATTAATTGGCATTGGAGTTCTTTCAATCTGTAATCGATCTTCAGTAGGATATTCTTCTACCATATAGCACTTATATCCTTTCTTATCAAGTTCTTCAGATATTTTATCTAAAATCCAAAGTCCAATTTCTATACGTGTATTATTCTCATCATAAAAAAAATATATTTCAGGTATTTGATATTCTTCCTTTAACAATTTTAATAATTTATCAAATGATGAGTTTGTACAATATATTACCCCTTTGATAATAGTACCTTCTTCAGTAATAACATCATATTTCTTTGCAACATTTTTTGCTCTTCGTTTTATTCGGTTTCTAAGTTGAATTCCATCTTTAAAAGATACTGAACAATAATGTAATCCTATATCAAGATCGTCATTTTGTGCTATTTTTAAAATAGAAATTGCAGACTTCTGGCTTCCTTTTACCGCAGCCGATAGTTCATCTTTTTGTTTGTAACCTTTATCTTCAAATTGTTTAAAATTTCTTTCAGAAAATTCAAGTTCATTAAGATTTATCCATTTTAATCCATTATCATTTGCCCATTTAATAAGTGAATATGTTTCACTTTCTAAACTTGGAATAGATGGAATTTCTATTGCAATATCAGCACTTGAATCTAATACATTTTTAATAGGTTTCTTAAATGAACTGTCATCTAATTTTCCCCAAAACTCTGGAAAAGGATGAAATCTAACTTCATCAAGACCTGCGGAAATTAAATCAATAATATGATTTGCATTTTTTATACCAGTTGTGTAAAGATGAATATGAAACTTAGATCCAAATAATTCTTTTAACAGAGTTATATATTCTTTTACTCTTCTCCATACAAGTAGGGGATCTCCTCCTGTAATACCAGCTCCTGTAGCATTGATGTTTTCTGCTTCTTTAATTAATTTTTTTGTATCTTTTTCATTTTCTAATTCCCATTCGTTAGCAAATATTCTATCTTTTCCACCTTTTTTAAAACTTAATGGACAATAATAACAATTAGAACTGCATAGACCCGTTACAAGAACGACCATCTTTGATCCCTGCGCACACATTTTACATGCGGGTGATAAGGGATCCAGATAAATGCTACCATTTAACCAATTATTAATTTGTTTCATTTTAATAAATAAATATGATGGAATCAATAGATATATATTTATTGTATAAGAGAAAAAAATATGGGCTCGGAGAGATTTGAACTCTCGACCTCCCGGTTATCAGCCGGGTGCTCCAACCAATCTAAGCTACGGGCCCTAGCGAGAGAGATAATATAGTTTTGCTATAAAAAATAATTCCCATAAATTCCGTTATATTTTTATCCCTTAATCACCAAAAGTTATTTAATAATTTATTCGGAGGGTTTATAAAATACTTAATTTATTTTGGGCTAAAATGGATTTAAGCAAAACTATCAGTGAACTTTCACAAAACGAAAAAAAAGTATTACTAATTCTTAAAAAATTAAATGGTAATGCAACACCTGAAGAAATTTTATCAAAAGGTGATTTGGATCAATTAGTAGAAGTAATGAATGCCTCATCTTGGTTAAGATCAAAACAATTAGTAAATATTGAGCAAAATGTAAAGACTATTTATTCCTTAGATAAGGACGGAGTAAGATTTTTAAAAGAAGGTTTTCCAGAGAAAAGAATGCTAAAAATAATTGAAGAAAAGGGTGGTGCAGCTAATTTAGAATATATTTCAAAGAAACTTGAAAAAAGTGAAATTCCAATTGCTATTGGATGGCTTAAGAAGAATGGATGGGCAAGTATAAAAAAAGATAAGGATACAATATTAGAAATTACCCACAAAGGTAAAAAGGCATTAATAGAAGAAACGGAAGATGAAAAAATACTTAAATTACTTGAAAAAAATGAAAATATTGAAATTGATAAGAATAAAATTAAATCGTTATTGTCAAGAAAAAAAGTTATTAAAGAAAAGGATCAAATATCTAGTACAATATCACTAACCCAAATAGGAATAAATTTAATCGAGGCAGGTTTTGAAATAAAAGATGAAATATCTCAAATCACTTCTTCAATAATTAAGGAAAACACATGGAAAAACAGCTTTATTAGACCCTATGACATACATGCATTTGCACCATCCATTTTTGGAGGTAAACCTCATCCACTAATAAATCTAATATCAAAAATTAGGCAGATATTCTTAGAAATGGGTTTTCAAGAAATACAAGGGGATTTTGTTGAGTCCTGCTTCTGGAATATGGATGTTTTATTTATTCCTCAAGATCATCCTGCCAGAGATATGCAAGATACATTGTATTGTAAAAATCCAAATAAATTAGAAATAAACGAGAGAAAATTATTAGAAAAAATTGCTATGGTTCATAAAAATGGAGGTAATACCTCGTCTACTGGATGGGGTTATGATTTCTCCGAGAAAGAAGGTGAGCGTGCATTATTACGAACCCATACAACAGTAAACACAATTAGATATTTATATAACAACCCTAGCCCGCCTTCAAAAGTTTTTTCAATCGGACGAGTTTTTAGAAAAGAAAATATTGATACTACCCACCTCCCAGAATTCTATCAAATTGAAGGAATCGTTCATGAAGAATATACTAACTTTAAACAATTGATAGGTGTTTTAAGGGAATTTTATAGTAGAATGGGATTTAAGAAGATAAGATTTAGACCTGGATATTTTCCATATACCGAACCTAGCATGGAAGTTGAGGTTTTTTGGAATAATAAATGGATGGAGTTAGGAGGAAGCGGTATTTTTAGACCAGAAGTTACCGAACCTGTTGGAATAAAAAACCCTGTTCTTGCTTGGGGTCTTGGTCTAGAAAGATTGGCTATGTTCAAATTTGGAGTAAACGACATTCGTAGTCTATATATTAGTGATTTGGATTGGCTTTATAAGAAATCATTAATCTAATTTTTAAAAAATCATTTATTTTTCTCCATATATTATTTAACGCAATATTATTATATATTAGATATATTATAATTGTTAAAAAAATGGTAACTATTGTAAACAAACATTTATATATTAACTTGCTCGATAATAGTTACTGAGGTTGTGAATATAATGCATTCAAACAGGGTACTTCGGGCAACAATACTATCTATGATAGTATTATTAAGTTCGTTGCTACCTTTAATAATCTTCAATCCTACTGTTAGTGCAGATTCAACAGGTGGAACTACAACACTTTATTTTCATGATTTTTTAGAATCCGATGGGTTTATGGATGGAAACAAACCAACAAAAGTAAACGATTCAGAATGGCCACCAAGGATTTGGGATTCAGAAAATTGGCTGTTATGGGCTAGTTTTTTAATTACATCTTTAGTTTTAGATAATGAAAGCGAATTTGAATTAGATGCATTTTCATCTTTATTTTTAGATCCATATACAGTTTGGGGAACCTATGAATATGGAGAAAATAATACTTTAAGAATAAATGGGGATGTTGTTTTTGATGTTTTTATTAAATCTCCAATAATTTCAAAAATAAAGAGAAATGATATAGTCCAGGTTAGTATATTTTGGTTAGATTTAGAGAGTTTGTTGGATTTTAATTTTGAAGACGTGGAATCAGAACTGGATTTTTTTGAGGAAATTAATACTAATTATACATTAAAACCTAATATTCCGTCTAACAATATTAATAATTATGAGATTACAATTGAGAATTTTAATCTAACATTAATACCTGGATCAATGTTAATTTTTGCCATAAAGGTAATCCCCGGGGTTAAACCACTTGGAAGGGCATTGACATTTGATGGTCCATTGTCAAGTATTAGAAAAAATATATTACCTGGATTTAAGAAAGATCTTTTAAATTGGATAATGAACAAGGGAAATTCTTCTAAAATAAATATTATAAAATCCCTAAGCGAGGCTCTCATATTAGTCAAGGACATATTAGAATCTCAAAACATAACAAAACAAGATTTTAAGGAGATTATTAATGGTTTAAGATCTTCATCCATTGTATATGATTCAGTTAATCATCCCTCTTCAGTTATTGTACCTTTTGTATCCTCTGAAAATACTGAAAATAATTATGTTTATTATCTTCACAATGAAAATGAAATGACTGAAGAAAAACCAACTGGAGGCAACTTCTCAATTATTAATTTGTATGATGGTCTTGTACAATGGGCAAGTCCATTACTTGAAAGAAATAAAATATTAATAGATGCTACAGCTAAATTATATATTGATCATCAGAATATATATCGTTTTTTAAATTTATTGCAAGGTAAGGTAAAAATAACTGCAAAATTGTTAAAAAATGCTACTGAACTTGGTTCAGTAGAAAAAACATTAAGCAAAACAACACTTCTTAATTTATTAGATAAACCTGAAATTCCATTTAAATTTACATTTGAAATTGAACCAAATGAAATTCAATATGGAGAAAACTTATATCTTGAAGTATCTGCAAGTAATGGACCAAAAATTAATATTCTTAGTCTTTTTGGTATTAGAAAAAGTGCAAAATTACTTTTTGGTTCAGCTGAATATCCCTCTTCATTATCTTTAAAATTTAATGATACAAAACATATTACTATTGATGTAACTGCTGACCCTAATGATGAACTAATTGTACCAGGTGGAAGTGTAAAATATGATATTAACATCTCAAGCAAATTTGATGATGAAATTTCGGTCGATGTAAATGAGGATATAAGTAATGATTGGGATGTTACAATTCTAGATGATAAAATTGATATAAAAGCCGGAAAAACCGTAGAAACTAGTGTTTTTATTAACTCGACAAAAAATAAAAAGAGTGCTTATGGGGATTCGATAGATTTAACAATAACAGTTGCTGGAAAAACAGGTATTGCCAGAAAAAAAGCATCTGTAGAAATATCTGAAGACGCAATTGATTATGATGTAAATATTATTGAATATACAAAAAGTAAAAGTATAAAGCAGGGAAAAAGTGGAACCTTTTATTTCATAATCAAAAACAATAACACAGGAGCAATCGATGATGTTGACAGTTACTTAATTGATGCAACTTCACAAAATGACTGGGAAACAAAATATACGGAATCAATTGATAATCTCGGAATAGGGAAAAAAATTGGTGTTGAAAATGAAATTCTATTGGTAGTAAGTGTACCAAAAAATACAAGTAAAAAGGCCGATACCATCACATTTACTGTTACATCGGTGAATAACCCTAATACATTTGCAGTTGTAAATGTAACTATAGAAGTAATTGGTCCAACCTTACTCGAGAGTGTTTATGAATTTTTTGAATCTGCTTCAAACTCGATAGGTCTTGATGATATATTTGGCTCTTATGGACCACATGCTTTGGCAGCCTCTATTATAATAATTATATTATTTATTATAATAATTTTAATTTTCTTAATAACAAGAAAAATTGTAAATATTATTTGTACAGACCGAATAAAGGAAATTGATCCTAACGATAAGGCTACCTTCAAAATAGAAATTGAGAACCCTTCTAAGAAAAACCGAACTTATGAATTACATATTGCTGATAATCCTTCAAATAAAAATTGGATTAAATCTATAGATACCAATAAAATTGAGGTAGAAAGTCATAAATCTAGAACAGTATTATTAACTATAGAACCAACTGACACAATAAATCCTAAGGACTGGACAGAAACTAAAATAAAATTAAAAGTTGCTAGAGGGAGAAAAACAGAAGAAATATCAACTATGACTATCATCAAAGATGGAAAAACATTGCTAAAAATATCGGATGTTTTTACTTGGCCTAAGGAAATAATACCTGGTAAGAGAATAATAACTTCTTTTAAATTATTTAATAAAGGAAATATTACGGCAAGAAATGTCGCAGTAAAATTATTTATAAATGGGAAGGAAAAGAATAAAACAGAGGTTACTATACCCAGTACTGGTTATGCCGATATAAGGATACCTTGGATTGCAAATAAAGGTAAAAATAAATTATTAATAAAAGCAATAGAACAGTAATGATAGCAGAATGAAAGATTAAACATAAATAATAGAAGCATATTTTGGGTATTTTAAGGAGTGTATTTATTGATAGAGGAAACATCAATAAAAAAAGAACAGCAACAGCAAATACAAAATGCTGAGAAAAAGTACCAGAGTCTTATCGAAAGGAGAAACGAACTTAACGATTTAGCTAAGCTTATTCGTGAAGAGCGAGACATGCTTAATAATAAGCGAAAAGAACTAGTTGAACAAATGAAAAAAGACAAGAAGGTTAGAGATGAAATTGTCCAGGAAATGAGAACCCACAAAGAAATCAGAAATAAACTTCAGCAACAAGCAAAAGATCTAATCAAATCAAAAAGAGCAAAAAGGGGAGAAGTTGTTAGAAATTTACCTCTTATAGTTGAAGAATTAAAAGCAGATGTTCAAATGCTAGAATATAAACAAGAAACGGTTCCGATGAGTACTGAAGAAGAAAATGAATTGATTGACAAAATAAAAGCAAAAAAAATTGAATTTGTTAAAAATAAAGCACTCTTTGAGAAACAAAAATTAATTGAGACTGATTTATCAGATACTGATAATGCAATAACTGATCTGTTTAAGAAAGCTGATGAAGAACATGAAAAGGTTAAAAAATATTACAAAGAAAGTCAAAAGATTCATGATAAATATATGAAAATTGTTACAGAAATTTCAGCTTCAATAAATGAAGCAAACAAAAAGCATGAAAAATATAAAGAAACTCGCGAGGAAGCTCAGAAACATCATGAAAAAGCTATGGAAATGCTATCTAAAATAATGTCTGTAAAAAAGGAAAGAAGAAAACGATGGCAAGAATCAAAACAACTCCTTAGAGATCAAAATATCATGGCCCAAAAAATCCTATTAAATAAAGAAAAACTTGATGAAATTGCAGACGATTCAGTGGCTGCTTTGAAAAAAGGTAAAAAAATTTCGTTAACAAAATAATATACTAACGACAATTACCGAAATTTTCTCCGGCATTTTTAAATATTGATTTTTGTTTTGCCCAAATTGTGGCTAATATGGAAAATGTCGGTATCGTCAGTTTTGGTGCAAGTATTCCAAGATGGAGAATTAAAGTTGAAGATATTGCAAAAATATGGGGCAAAGATGGTAAAACAATAAGTAAAGGACTTGGAATAATTGAAAAGTCTGTTCCAGCTAGAGATCAAGATACAGCAACAATAAGTGTTGAAGCGTCTAGAGCCGCATTAAAAAGGATTGATATTGATCCTCAGGATATTGGTGCAATTTATATAGGTAGTGAATCACATCCTTATGCAGTTAAACCTACTGGAACTATTGTGGGTGAAGCAATTTGTGCCACACCTGATTTAATGGTAGCAGATTATGAGTTTGCTTGTAAAGCAGGTACTGCAGCTATACAAACATGCACAGCCCTTGTCAAGGCCGAAATGATAAGATATGGACTTGCAGTTGGTGCTGATACATCTCAAGCAGCACCTGGAGATGCTTTGGAGTATTCAGCATCTGCGGGTGGAGCTGCATTTATCATTGGAAAGGATAATGTTATTGCAACAATAAATCAAACCTGTTCATTTACAACGGATACTCCAGATTTTTGGAGAAGGGCTGAAAGAAAATATCCTTCTCACGGGGGAAGATTTACAGGGGCTCCAGCCTATTTCAAACACGTTTCTAGTTGTGCAAACAACATTATGAAACTTAGTGGAACAAAACCTGAAGACTACAATTATGCAGTTTTTCATCAACCAAATGGAAAATTTCCAATTAGTGTTGCAAAAAAATTAGGTTTTAGTTACGAGCAAATTAAACAAGGATTGCTAGTCCCTTATATTGGAAATACATATTCAGGAGCGTCAATGATAGGTTTAGCATCAGTTTTAGATGTTGCAAAACCTGGAGAAAGAATATTTCTTACTAGTTATGGTTCAGGAGCCGGGAGCGATGGTTTTGATATAACTGTTACTAATAAGATTAAAGATTTAAAAAGAGGAAACGCTCCAACTGTTTTCCAAATGATAGAAGATAAGGAATATATTGATTATGGTATGTATACCAAGATTACTGAACTATTATATTGGGAGTGATATTAATGAGAGATGTATCTGTTATTGGAGTCGGAATTACAAAATTTGGCGAACTATGGGATAGATCATTCAGACAGTTAATTGCTGAAGCTGGAGCAAAAGCAATATTAGACTCAGGTATCGAGGGAAAAGATATTGATGAAATGTATGTTGGTTCAATGAGTTCAGGAAGATTTGTCGGGCAAGAACATGTTGGAGCTTTAGTAGCTGATGCTTCAGGATTTTCAAATCTTCATATTCCCTCAACTAGGGTTGAAGGGGCTTGTGCTTCAAGTGGTATGGCAGTGCGTCAGGGATATTTTTCTATTGCATCAGGCATAAACGATATTGTTATAGTTGGTGGAATGGAGAAGATGAACGATGTTAGTGGTGCTTCTGCTACTGGAACTTTAGCTACTGCAGCTGATCAGGAATGGGAAGCTTTTTTCGGTGCTACATTTCCAGGACTGTATGCCTTGATTGCAACAAGACATATGTATGAATACGGAACTACCAAGGAACAACTTGGTCAGGTTGCTGTTAAAAACCATGCAAACGGTGCTCTCAATCCTTACGCTCAATATCAACGAGAAATTACCCTAGAACAAGCTGTAAATGCTACACCTGTTGCTTATCCTCTAGGATTACTTGATTGTTCTCCGGTAACTGATGGTGCAGCTTCTATTGTTCTTTGTGCATCAGATAAAGCAAAAAAATACATCGATAATCCTGTGAAAATAATTGGTTCTGGTCAGGGTTCAGATACGCTAGCTCTTCACGGTAGACGGGATATATGTACCCTAGATGCAACGGTTCATGCGGCAAATATGGCTTATAACCAAGCTAATCTAAAGCCAAAAGACATTGATGTTGCTGAGGTTCATGACTGCTTTACTATTGCAGAAATATGTGCAATAGAAGATCTTGGTTTTGTAAAAAAGGGGGAAGGTGGCAAAGCTATTGATAATAAGATTACCACTAGAGATGGTGTAATACCTATTAATACTAGTGGTGGTTTGAAAGCAAAGGGACATCCTGTTGGAGCAACTGGTGTTGCACAGATAATTGAAATTGTATTACAACTTCAAGGAAGAGCCGAAAAAAGACAAATAAAAAATGCTAAAATTGGTTTAGCTCATAACGTAGGTGGTTCTGGTGCAACTAGCACAGTACACATAATGGAGGCGATGTAATTGGGAGTTGCAAGATTTTGGAGAGAAATTCCTCAGAGATATAATCTATTAGGTAACAGATGTGGATCATGCGAACAAGTTTTCTTTCCCCCTAGAGAATCATGTCCTAAATGTAGGAGAAAGAGTATGGGAAAGATGGCCGAGACAAAATTGAGTGGAAAAGGAGAGGTTGTTACCTATACTATTATACATGTTGGTCAAGAAGATTTTGAAGAACAAGTTCCTTATGCTATTGCTATAATAAAACTAGACGAAGGCCCGCAAATAACAGCCCAGATTGTAGACTGTAAACTAGACGAAATAAAGATAGGTATGAAAGTAACAAGCACCTTTAGAAAGATCAAACAGGATGGAAGTACAGGTGCAATTTATTATGGATATAAGTTTAAGAAACGTAATTAATTATTTATCATAAAATTAGTATCAATCGTGCTATTTTCTAGCTTGATTTTCATACTATATAAAATTAACCTATCTTTCGGACAAGCATTAGCACGATTATAATAACCAAAAATCATTCTCTTCTTTTTATCGTTTTCTTGCAACCTTTGCAATTGAATCTGCTACCTTACTGACACTCGTATCAATTTCAGAACTTGGAATTTGTATAGTTCTTATATCGTCGTCATCTTGTGAATAATAATCCCTTTCTAAATCAGAACATAATAATTGTTTAGAGTTCAAAAGATGATGCCTACCGTCTATCTCTATATTCAATCCTACCCATGATATTGAAATATCTACATGTTTATAACCATCATATGCTTCCAATTTACACCTGATCACTCTTTTTCTCAATGCGTAATAAAGGTTTCTTGCTTGTGAAGTTACTTTAGATGATGTAGTTTTTTTATAATATGTGGTTTTTTGTGCGAGCGATTTTACAGTTTTTTTCTTTGATGTTCCCTACATAACGCTTTATTAAAATGTTTTATCGAGTATCTATATTCTACATTTGTTTTTGTTTGATTACAGATACTTCAATATTAACTCTTTACTATTCCTCCCCCAAGACAAAGAAAATGAAACTTCTCCTTATTTAAAAACCTAACTTAAATAATCTAGGTGATTAAAAAGGAAAAAATTAATAATTTTAATTTTTTTACAAAAACAAGTATATTTAAAACTAATTCTTCATTTTCGTTAAATATCTGTAATTCATGAATGCCGTTTTCATTTAATGTAGTATTCCACTTTTCAAAGAGATAACCTGCATAAAATTGGTCGTTTATTGAAATTGTTTTTATACTTTTACCTATACTATGGAATTCTCCATCAATGTATAAATTGTATTTTAATAATGGATCACTACTATTGTGATATTGACTGATTACTACACAATTGCCAGACACAGTTCCAGGGTAACAATTGAGATTATAACATTCACCAACTTGAATGACTTCTGTGAAATGTTCATTTATATCACCATTATCTGGTAATTCAGCCTTTAATCCGTTTATTACTATTGTTGATAAAATAATCATACAGGTTATTGCAACTAATCCTAATATTATTTTTAATTTCATACAAATCACAAAAAAGGAATTGTATTAGAAAATATTTTTAGGGTTGTATAATGTTTGGCAATTACCATATAAAACATGAGTATATTAAAAAGAAAAAAAGATTGTTGTTGGTTTATTGTCCCAGCTTATATCTCAGTATGGGGAATGCATTTGGAAAGTGTTCAAACAGCCAACTTGGTATTGGTAAGTTGAAAATGGAGGGTTTGTTTTTTGGCAGAGTGAGCGAAACTGGAATTTCATCGTAGTCGCTGTTGTTTTCAGAGTTTCTTATCCTAATACTTCCGGTAAATTCTTTATTTTTTTCATCTGGTGCTATGCAAGTGACCTGAACTGTAAAAAGTCCATCTTTGGGACTTAGATTCTCACCTGAGTCTGGAGTAAGGGTCCATTCTCCCCATTTTGGTAACCATTGATTCTCCCAATCAAGCAACGAGCCATTTAAACCGACATTTTCAACTGTAAAATTACCAGTAACTGTTTCTCCTGGTTTAACATCAACCCAACTAAGACTACCATCACACTGCAAATCCCCAAACATAGAGATAAGAGCCTTATGCGCATTTATGCGACCTGTTCCAATATATTCCTCTGAGATGTATGGATCAACATTACTTTCATCACAAATAATTGCATGTACCTCATTTGGAGATAAATAAGGATTTTTTGATATGAGCAGTCCAGCAAGACCAGCAACTTGAGGAGTGGCCATCGAAGTACCGAACCAATAGTCATAGTCATTTTGATAAAATCGTCCTGGCCCTCTCATAGGATTCAAATAATGTTGGTAGTAATAATTATAGGTAGGCATCGTGGAATATATTAAATTTCCAGGAGCAGCGACATCAACCCAATCACCATAGTTACTTCCTAGTGTAGTGGAATACCAATTGTATGGATCCCAGTCATCATCATCACATCGCTCATCATGTTGGTTTGTTGCCCCCACAGCAGTAACATTCTCAAAAGCAGCAGGATAACATTTGTTTGAGGTATTATGGTTATGTGCAGCAGCACATAAAAAAACTCCTTTATCATAACAGTATTCAACTGTATCTTTCGCAGCCTGATAATAATCATAACCTCCCCAACTCATGCTCAATACATCAGCACCATTATCGGCAGCATATTTCATACCATTGTAATATCTAATTAATAAAATATCGCCAGTTGCATTATATATCTGAATATTCATGATTTTACAATTCCAACTAACACCTGCAATACCTATAATATTATCAGTCTGTGCAGATGCAATACCTGCACAATGAGTGCCATGTCCGTAATCATCCAACGGATCATTATCATATTCATAAAAATCCCAACCACTGACATCATCAATATACCCATTGCTGTCATCATCAATACCATTACCCGGGATTTCATCATCATTAATCCACATATTACCAGCAAGATCAGGATGATTGTAATCAATACCTGAGTCAATGATTGCTATTATAACATCTGGATCGCCTGTTTCAATGTCCCATGCATCAGGTGCATCAATATCGGCATCGAATGTTCCATAAATTGGTGGTAAGGGATCTGGCCTAATGTTCTGTCCAGTGTTATGCAATGCCCATTGGTAAGTAAAATTTTTATCATTTGGAATTTCATCAAAATTAGCAATATCCCTTGATGGAACATGCATTGAACCTAGATCATTGATGCAGGGATAAACTATTCCACAGGGCTCAGCATATACAACATCAGGATGAGATGAATAATCATGTACAATAGAGATGATGTCAGAATCAATTGGAACCTCCAGAACATATAAATTTTCAAGTATTGTATTTTCTGCGTTTTTGAAAACCTTTTCAACAGAGTTTACTTGATTTTTTTCATTCAATGCAATAATTGAAGGATTGGATAATACAGAATCATCAATAAATTTAACAATAAGTTCCCCTGGGACAAGTTCATTTGATGAACCATAATCTAAAATGTCTAATGGAGAATTATTTATTTTTTCCATACTTCCAAAAACAGGGAAAGCAGTTGCAATCAAAAGCGTACATACAAAAATTCCAATTATTTTCTTTTTCATGTTTAATTCCCCCCAAATTTTGTAACAATTATAATATTATAATAAGATATAAATTTAACTATTGTTAAATGCAACAATTGTAACATTAATAAAAAAGGAAAAGAGATTGCTGAATTTTTATTGTCCAAGCATATATCTCAGTATCAGGAGTGCATTTGGAAAGTGTTCAAACAGCCAACTTGGTATTGGTAAGTTGAAAATGGAGGGTTTGTTTTTTGGCAGAGTGAGCGAAACTGGAATTTCATCGTAGTCGCTGTTGTTTTCAGAGTTTCTTATCCTAATACTTCCGGTAAATTCTTTATTTTTTTCATCTGGTGCTATGCAAGTGACCTGAACTGTAAAAAGTCCATCTTTGGGACTTAGATTCTCACCTGAGTATGGATTAAAGGTCCATTCTCCCCATTTTGGTAACCATTGATTCTCCCAATCAAGCAACGAGCCATTTAAACCAACATTTTCAACTGTAAAATTACCAGTAACTGTTTCTCCTGGTTTAACATCAATTCAACTAAGACTACCATCACACTGCAAATCCCCAAACATAGAGATAAGAGCTTTATGCGCATTTATGCGACCTGTTCCAATATATTCATCTGATATGTATGGATCTACATGATCTTAATCACAAATAATCTCTTTTACTTCATCGGGGGATAAAGTATTCACTATCGTTATCATCTAATCCAATCAGACCTGATTCATTAAGAATCATAATTGAGGAAGCAGCAACTGATTTCGATACTGAAGCAATTGGATAAACAATGCCTAAATTTGCCGACTTATTTTCCCAAATATTGTACAGACCATAGGCTTTTGACCATACAACAGAATTATTTTTCACGATGCATGCAACCAAAGATGGCATATGTCCTAATTTCATCAGTTCTATTATATTCTGATCGAATTCTTCGTCACGAAAATTGTGTTTGTTTATTTGTATTAGACTATTTGATATTTCTATTTGGCCAAAAAGTGGAGCGAGCATTATCCAAAAAAATAGCATTGTTATCTATAAATTCAAAAAAAGGACATAATAAAAAAATATCAAATTCATTTTTTTACTTTTTAAAAATAAAAATATTAAAAAGAGAGTTAGAAGGTTGTTTAACCTTCTATTGGCATTGGTGCTGTCCATTCTGGACTGTATATTATTAGATTTGGATCACCGTACATACACTGAACTGTTGTTATTGGATATAGCGAAGAAGAACCGTACATTGATGTTGGATCACTAGTAGTAAAATCTCTGTAATGCAACCAAACAGTTTTTGCAAAAGCAGGTCCTATTGGTTCACCATATAACATCGTATCTTCAAAGAACCAATCATCTTGTAAATCTGCCTGTGGACATAGTCCCGATCCGGCATTTCCATACCAATGTACTGCCCCGTGATCTAAGAAGACCATTGGCCCAAAACCATCTGCAGTAGAACAAGACATGTAGAAAATTGCATTACTCTTCAAATTCTCGTAGAGACTATCAAGGTGATCATATTGTATTATGTCATACAACATTGGAGGTTCAGCATTATACCAAACCCGTCCATTATTTCTTGGTACCTTCCAGTTATCATACGCATATCCACGCCATGCGTCCCACCATATTTGCTCAGGATAATCACAATGTTCTGTTTGTATATATTGGGCAGATTGCCCACTACCACCAGTTCCATGTCCCGAATAATAAAATACACTAGCACCATCATTCATCCGCTCTAGATGAGCATCCCACAAACAATGTCCTTCAAATGTTCGCATATGGGAACTAAAGTAATGTTTTAAAAGTCTACTAGAGTATACAGCATTGAAACTACCATCATTTGTGGTCCACGAGCCTCCATCAGGGAAGTTCATCAGCATTGAAGTGGTAATATCTCTGTTTTCATTTGCAAAAATTAATGCAGGGTATAGTATGTTTCGATTAATCATTGCTGATGTGTAAGCAGGTGTATCTCCTACAATATGGCCCGCATAAGAATTATTACCCATCATTACAGAGTGAGTGGGTAGATAAATATCTGATCTTGGAGCGACAAAACAGTATCCATCCATTTCACCTTCAATATCAAGGCCATATTCATCTATCCAATTGTGTATACCATTGAAAAGCTCTTCATTCCAGTATCTTTTTGCATCAAGTCCAAAAGGTGGAAGTTCTGTTGAATCACCTGACAATACAAATTTTATCATTTGTATGAGTAAACTCAACCATCCAGTTTCAACAGGCTCAGTGGCAACCGGTAAATGACCAGGTGCGCGAGACCCATGATAATAATCTCCTTGCCAAAGCCTCCATGTTTCTATTACGTCAGCAACCCCGGCAGGATTACTTGGTGCATCACCAATTCGTAATACTGGAGAACCATGATATGCAGCAAGCATAGCAGCAGGTGCAAAGTATCCATCACCAGTTTTAATTGATGTTATTGTTATATAATTTTCTGATGCTTCATAGTCTTTGATGTAATCAACTATTGATTGCATATCCGTTAAATCTGCTTCTTTGGTAGGTAGACTACCAACTACATCTTGGCCGATGTTATTTCGTTCAACAAAGATTACTTTGTTTACACCAAGTGAGGAAAATGCATTTGATGTCCCAGTAGGAACACCGTCTTTGTTTACAAACAACAATGGAGCATGTTCTAATGAGGCAATAACCGCTGCATTTGCAGCAGATATTGCAGCATCTGCTCTATCTGGATTTATTATTTTTAATTCACCTTTTATTGTATATTTTATTTTATCTGACCCTTCTGCATTTCTTGGAACAACAATTGCAGTCCATTTTCCTTGTTCAGGGTGTAATACTTCTGCAGAAAATTCAGTATGAAGACCGGGATTCCATCCTCTCCAAGGATTGTCAGGTGGATTTTCAAATCCATACCATTCATGAATTGGAAGAACAGGTCCATTCCATTGAGGAATATCAGGAGCTCGTATATGACCTTCAGGATCTACTAAAAACACAAGTAAGTCAGATGGGGTATCAGTGGTAACAGTGACTTTTAGTGTAGAATCTGCATTGTTTGCTCCAATTTTTATTTTATATCTATCTCCTTCATATTTTGTTATTTTGATTTTATCATATTTATCAAAAGACAAGGAGGAGCCTGCTGACCATAATCCAGGTTGTGTTATTGGGTAGTAAATATCAATTGCATCACCTGTTCCATCATAGGGAACGGGCCACCAGTCGCCTGCCTGGTTCATAAATTTTGGAAATATCTGTGATAGAAACGCAGCACTATCATCACTACCACTAAGGGTGACATCAAAAACACTTACATTGATTGCACACCACTTGGGACCTAAAAACATTAAATAGCCAAATTCACCTGACATATCCGGATCGTCACTATACATCTCTTTTGGTTCCGCATTTCTAGTCAAAGTTTTTGTCTTATCTAAAACGATTTTTACTTCATCTTCAAACTCACTTCCATCAACAGCCACAACAGCTAAATCAGATGAATCCCAAAAAGTTGTTGCAATATCTGCAGCTGCTTCAACAGGGTTAGATGGAACATTATACTCTAAAGCACCTTTGGAAAACAAACTTAGATAATTGTTCCAATCCTCTAACAAATAATTTGTAGTATCATCTACATCACCACGATCAGCTTCAACGCCAAAATAATTTGTAGGTGTGTCATCTCCAGTGTATACAATTGGTGAAAGGTATCTATCTCCACCCTCAAGATAATTACTTGCCGGAATAGAAGCGAGATAACCATATTCATCTTTGTTACTGTTTTCATCATTGTTAATTATAAATGTTTTAGCTAATGGGGTAATCTCTGGTTGGGGAATCTCCTCAGGGGGAGCAGGGGCATCATTTTCAATAGAAAAAATTAATCTGTATGGACCTGAACCATATGCATAATACTCCCAATCAATAGGTTCAGGTATCTCGACCCATCCTGGAAATAAGTCAATTTTTACACGCCACTCACCAGATTCATCTGCCGGATAAAGTAATTCATCATCATAATAATATCTTTCTTCATGAACTAAATCTCCACTTGGATTATACAATGAAATATCACAGTCAGACAAATAATTAACATCTTTCACTTCTAAGATAAAATGAATACCTTTACCAGCATCAACATCGAATTTATACCAATCATATGCATCATTCATGTCAAGATATCCATAGTATTCTCCTTCAGAGGATAATAAAGTTGCAGAGGCGAAATCATCTCCTGCATCATTACCAGTATTTGCATCATTTTGATTGTCCATAGTAACATCAAAAGAATATCGACCGGTACCAGTACCACTAATGTACAGAATTCTTAGAAAATATTGACCACAATATGTGGCTTCATAGTTTATAGTCTCCGTAGCACTACCAGAATTTGTTGATGTTGCTATTTCTACTTCAGTATCGTCCCATAGACCAATGTCAATATCAAAACCAGAAGGAGGTGTCATAGTAATAGTGAAGTCTTGACCTTCACAAACAGAGAAATCATACCAATCCTCGTCATCGCTTGAACTTATTTCACCGTTTCTTCCTCTACCAGGAGTATCATCAATCAACTCACCAACATAAATTGGTTCAGATCTTGAAATTTTATCACCAGCATCCGATTTGTATCCAGCATCATCATTATTATCTCTATTAATCGGTGCAGGTTCATCATCAACTATGTACCACCTATCCAACCAAAAAGGATCAAGATCTAATACTTCTTCGGAAGAGTCTAAATGTACAGATCTATAGGTACTTGAAGTATTATTTTCTTTTAATTCATCGTCAATAGAACTTACTGGGACTAAAAACATTGCCCCTAGAAGTAAAATTGACAGAACAACAGCCTCAATTCTAGCTTTCTTTAACCGCATATTTTAACCCCCGATTCTTATTATCATTATATGTTAGCCTATTATATAATAGTTTCTATTAGATTGTTGAATAAATTATTTAAAATTTAATTGCATTTAATAGAGTATAAGTAACATATATTTAAGTCATGAAACTAGTCACTAAACTAATAAAATTTGTAAATCAATAATGAAAGTAAAGACCGGTTTTTATAAATCAAAAACCAATTTGAGAAATGGGAATTGTTCAAATAATCGATATAACAGATTCGTAAAGTAGTTGTTTTCCTTTTCTTTCGGTGTTAATAGAGTTACATCTATTATACAAAAATCTAATGGATCCTCGACATTTTCAACAATTATCTCACCAGTGAAGTTTTCTTTTTTATCTTGTGGTGAAATAACAGTAACTTCTACTGATATCCAACCCAACGGCTGAGTTCCATTAGGGGGTTTAAATGTCCAATTCCCCCAATTAGGACATGAGCTGATTGTCCAATTTAGTAATGATCCGGGTTCTCCAGTGTTTCCTATAGAAAAATTACCTTTTACTGTTGTGTTTCTTTTAACATCAAACCAGGATAAAGTACCATTACAATCCAAGTCTGGTATCGGATCGCCCTCGGTTTTTAACTGGTAGCAAAAGTCCATTGTTTCTTCAAAAGCATCTTGAGTGTCTGTCCAAAACGGGGTCTCCCAATAATTTGATCCAAATACGCCCATATGCAATTTAACTGGTTCTATATGATACCCCCAGCCAGATTGAGGAGGATAGACACCTTCTCCCCAAATTGCAATCCAATATTTTTCCCCTCCAGAAAAATTAATACCCCCTGGAATTATAACTGACATTTTATAATATCCTGACTCAATTTCTTCTGCAACGATCTTATCCCATTCATAACATAAAGGACCTTCATATGAAGGTAGATAAGGTGTACCAAGTGGTGAATTACCGGTTCCATCATCCAAGAAAAATGAAATACACCAATTAAATTCAGCAGTAGCAGGTTCTCCTTGAACATAGTAACCCCCAATCCAATTAATATCTAAAATCAATGTATCTTCTTCAAAGTTGAAATCATCAGCACAAAATGCATCAAATTCTCCAGGTTCATCCCATTGTGCTGCACTAAGTCCATCAAAGTTCATTCCATTTTCCCAAACAACTGGACCTTTTTGATTGATTTTATCAGTATTTGGATATTCTGAAATCAATTTTGTAGGTAATCTTACATAATTAACATTATTTGCAGCTGGGATAAGATTTGATAAAATGATTGAAAATATAAAAATTATAGTAGTTGCTATTTTTAAAATATTCTTATTCTTCATTTTTTTCCCCGAATCAGTAGTTTTTTAATACATATATTATAATATTATATAAATTTTTCAATTAATTGAATAAAATAGTCACTATTATTGAAGTTCAAATATTTTTATATTGTTTTTATTATCTGAAAATAGCCTTTATATATTAAGTCAGTCATATAAAAATTATCAGTTGGTAGAAAAATTATGTTAAAAACCACTCTAATTATTAGAGGATTAACAATTGTAATGATATTATTTTTAATTTTGATGAATATCCCCATCGTTTTGAGTGAAACTGTAAATTTTGATACATCTGAAAACATCATATCTAATAGTTCTTCTAATATAGATGGCATAGCTGACAATGTTAGTATTACTATTTTTGGTCCTGCATTAAATTTTTTTTGTTTGGATATTTTTTGGGTTACATTAAAATATAATGGACCTAGCATAACAGGTAAATTTTATGCTAAAGTAACCAAAAATGATGGTACAAAGGCGCTATTTAATAACAAATTTGGATATGAACTTCATGGAGGTACTGAATTTTCTGTTTTATATTGGAGATATATACGATTTTTATACAATGGACATCCCTGGGGTCATTTTGATGTAAATGTCACTTTGTATGTTGATAACGATAAATCGTCTAAGATTAAAACAGCTCATGGACAAATATTCATTTACTATTTCATGCCTTGGGCTTATATAAAAGAGAATGATAATTCATGATTTATTAATATGGATGGATAAGATATGACAAATAAGACTATCTCATTGATTATAATATGCTTGTTAATATATATAATTTTTTTTCCAGTAATCCAAGCTAATTTTAATTTAAATAATAATAAGACAACTTATAAAATCAAGCCCGATAAAGACAATATTTTTGAAATTGAGGTATTTCAATATAAAGAAAATGGAGACATTGAAAAATCAGTAAAAAAAAAATTTCTAAAGAAAATGCATTGAAGTTAAAAGAAAGAATTGAAAATAAAGAAGAAAATGTTGATACCTTATCCCTACTCAAAGAATACAATCTGATTGCAGAAAATATGTCTGATGAAAAGTTACAAGAGTGGATTTTAAAATCTTTAGATAAATATCATTTTCTAACAGACAAGAATTTTTCCTATACTAAAATTGTTAATAAAAATAATGATTTGATACGTGCCCTCTTTGCAATAAACATCTTATGTAAGATTGACAGTAGTGGTCAATGGTTTACTATACCCATTGGTTTATCATTTTTTACGGATTTTATAAATTATTGGTTAGTTTTATATAGTATATTTTTTCCTATTCTTCTTTATTTACAATTACCATCTGTTGATATTCTTTATATTGCTGTGGGTCATTCAGATTTTGTTTGTGACAATGGTTTGTTACCGGATTTTTACATTGATCCGATTTATCCATCATTTTATTCATTGATGGGTTTCATAGGAATATCCATTCATTTCCCTTTTTTTCCATCACCACTATGTATTAATTATGGTTATTCATTGGCTACAATTGCATTTGGATATATAACTGTTGATTGGCCTCTTTCACCTTACAAATAACAAAAATATCAATATTATTTCCAATTGTATTTAATTTATAATTTCTATATAGTATCACCACTAACTAAAAATATAAAACAATGGAATTGCTAAAGAATAATTTTCATTGGGAATAGATATTCTACCCCTTTGACTAAATAAAACTAAGATTGCATATTATTTCTGCAATTTTTATTTTAAGGATTAAAAATCTTATGAAAAAGATAAAAATTAATAAAAATAACTCTTTCTTTCGAAATACTTAATAAACACCTAATATTTTACCTTAGAGATTTTAGGTCCCTCTAAGTGGTTCAAAATGGATGCTGAATCTATTAAATTGATGAGAAAAGAAAAAAACGATTTTCAACAAAAAGCTAATGAATTCAAGAAAAAAAGAGACGATTTACATGAAAAATCTAAGAAAATGGCTAAAGAAAGAGATGAACTAAATGCAAAAATTAGAAAAATCAGAAATGAAATTACTGATCATAAAAAGAGAAGGGACGATTATAACGAACGTGTTAAACATGCAAAGGAGCAGAGAAACATAGTTCTAAAAAATCATTTTGATTTGAAAAAAAAAATAAAGGATTTAGAAAGGGATAAATCTTCTGCCTCAGGTGTTAATTTAAACAGACTTAAACAAAATTTAAGAAAATTAGAAAATGAACAGATGACTCAACCAATGTCTCCCGATAAGGAAAAAAAGTTAATTGAAACTATTAAAGAGACACATATGCAAATAAAAGAAGAGGAAGAGGAATTAAACAAGGATCCCAGACTAAAAAAAGCTATTGAAGAAAAAATTTTAATGAAACAGAAGGCAGAAAAACAACATGAAATTGTTGAAAAAATGGCAAAAAAAGCTCAGGATGAACATCAGATCATGGTTGAGTTACTAGGTCAGTTAGATAATAATATCAGAAGAACATCTGAAATTCAAGAAGAAATCGTTATGACTAAAATTGAAGCAGATAATGTTCATAAAGAATTCATTGAGTATGTTAATAAAATACATGAACTTGAAAAAAATATTTCAGGTATTGAAAAGAAAAGGGATCACAGAAAGAAAATGGAAACAGTTTCAGCAGCTAAAAAAGAAGCTTATGATATTTATGAGAAATTTAAGAAAGGGGAGAAACTTAGTACTGAAGATATTATGATACTTCAGAAGGCAGGATTACTTTAATATTTATTATTAAATCTTAAGGTGAATATTTATGCAATGTGAACTTTGTGGTAGAGAAAGTAAAGCATGTAGAAAGGCAACTATTGAGAGGGTTTCTATGATGCTATGCCCCGATTGCATCAAACATGGCGAGAACGTTAGTCCAATTACAAAAACTCCTGAAAAAGTAAAAAGTTTTATATCCAGACAGGTGAGAAAAAAACCGTCTAAGGATATTTATGATGGGATGGAAAAAGAGCTTGTCTCAAATTGGCATGATGTAATAAAAGATGCAAGAAAAAAGAAAGGTTTATCAAGAGAAGATCTAGGTTTTAAAATTGGAGAAAGAACAGTAACAATATCCAAAATTGAAAATGGAGACTTAAGACCTCCTGACAAACTTATTGCAAAGCTTGAAAAGGAATTAGGTATCAACCTAATGGAAGAGGTTAAAAAGGTTACTACAGGAGGGCACATACAATCTAGAATGACCCTTGGGGATTTCATCAAAAAAGAAGATTAAATTCATGAATGAAAATACAATTTCAAATGCTATTGAAGCTTTAAAAAAAGGAGAAATTATTGTTTATCCTACAGATACTTTATATGCTTTGGGTGCTGATGTTTATAATAAAAATGCAGTAAAAATGGTTTTCAATTTAAAAAAACGATCTTTCGACCAACCTTTCTCCATAGCTGTTTTTAATTTTGAGGAAATTAATAAAATTTGTGTTACCAATGAAAATGTCAAACGCATTGTTAAAAAATTTTTACCAGGACCATTGACATTACTTTTAAATAAAAAAAAATTAGCCAAAAATATTTTTACAGGGGAATCAGAAAAAATTGCAGTAAGAATTCCAAATAATAAAATTGCATTAAGTTTATTATCTAAGTTTGGACCCCTTACAGCTACAAGTGCAAATATCCATAGCAAAAAACCATCAAATGTTATAAATGAAATATTTATGCAATTTCATGATAATGTTTCGGTATACCTTGATGATGGTATGTTAGATAATCCTGCCTCAACCATAGTTGATTTAACTATCAAGGTACCCGTTGTTGTTCGTCAGGGTTCAATTAAGATCGAAGAAATAATAAATGTGATTAAAAATGAATGATTTGATATATGACAAATATAAAAAAGCTGGAAAAATTGCTGCTGAAGCAAGAGATTATGGTTGTAATCTATTAAAACCTGGTGCTAGTTTTTTAGAAGTTGCAAATAAAATAGAATCAAAGATTGTCGAAAATGGTGGTGGACTTGCTTTTCCTGTAAATATTTCAGTTAATGAAAATGCCGCACATTTCAGTCCAAAACACGATGAAAAATTAGTTTTTGAAATGGGAAACGTGGTAAAATTAGATGTTGGAGCCCATATGGGTGGTTTTATTGCTGATACTGCAATTACCGTTGAAATAGGTGCAAATAATTATGAAAATATGATAAAAGCATCAGAGGATGCATTAAACAATGCAATAGATATGATAAAACCAGGAGTTAATCTCTCAGAGGTGGGTAGGGTAGTTGAAGAAACTATAACATCGTTTGGTTACAAACCAATTAAAAATTTAAGCGGACATAGTTTAGAGCAGTATGTACTTCATTCTGGAATGTCAGTACCTAATGTTTCTGAAGCAAGCAATAAAATAAAACCAAAAATAGGCGATGTTTTAGCAATTGAACCATTTGCAACAAATGGAGAAGGTCGAGTAATATCTGGAAAAGGAAGTAATATTTACTTATGCAAAGAATCTATTAGATCTAGAATAATAAGAGACAATATATCAAAAATTCATTTTAATAAATTATTTGGAAAATTTAAGACATTACCTTTTGCAGAGAGATGGTGTATTGATTTAATATCAACAAATGTTGATTTAATTCTTAGGAGACTGTCATTTCTAGGATTATTGAAGCATTATCCTCAACTGATTGAGGCAAAAGAGGGCATTGTAACCCAAAAAGAACACACAGTAATTGTTAACGAGGAAGGTTGTGAGGTAATAACATGAAAAAAGAGGTAAAAAATCAAGATAGAAAATTATTGCAATTAGAAGAACTGAGTTGGAAGAATATTGAGAATCTAGACAGAGAAAAAACAATAATATTTTTACCCATAAGTCCACTCGAAGAACATGGTCCACATTTACCTGTTGGAACGGATTTCTTAACAGCAAGAGATATTGCAAAAAAAGCATCAGAAATTCTGGTTAAAAAAAAGCCTGATTTTTCGTATGTAATATTTCCTGCAATTCCACTTGGTTATTGTAAAATGGCTGCTTGTTTCCCTGGCACTGTATCAACCCGGGTAAAAGCTATTAGAGCAATTATTTATGATGTTTGTTCATCTCTTGCCAATTATGGTTTTAAATATTTTATTATTTGCACCTTTCACATGGACATTGGACATCTTAAAGGAATATATTCTGGTATTAATAAATTAAAATTAAAGCATAATATCAAAGTTTTCGAACCAATGGGACCTTATTTTTTCAATGATGAAGTTGAAAAAAACGAACCAAAAATGGGATTTGATACTAAAAAAGAAAAACATGGAGGTTTCAGGGAAACATCTCTTATGAAATATCAATATCCCTATCTTGTCGACGAATCTTATAAAAAATTACAGAGTATTTATCGAGATTTATATTCACCAAAATATGTTGGAAAAACTTTTAAAGATATTGGAATAAAAGATGGTTATGTCGGCAGTCCATCTCGCGCTGATACCGATTATGGCAGATGGTATTTCCAGGATGTGGTAAATGTTTATGTTAAATCAGTTGTTGATTTAATAGAAGGAAATGAACTGCCAATATTGCCAAAGAAAATAAAAATGATTATGAAGTCGATGTTTTGGCTGTAAGTACTTTGGATATTCTATAATATCCATTTCCATAATAAACTAGCCTTGATCTAAGTAACAAATTTAACAGACAGCCATAACCAATTAAAAAACAAACAAACTTTACAGGTATTCCTTTTGCCAATAACTTAAAAGCAATTATTGAAGTTTGACTATTTGTCCAGGAAATAGTGTTTCTCTTCCATCCAACATAAACCTTTGCCCCAGATTCAAGAAATGCATTTGCCATTGATGTATCAAAACCTGCATAGCAAGTTGCCATATAAACAAGAGAATCTGGAAAATTATTTTCTTGATAATAGTATTGAATAAATGAAGGGGTAAAGGCAACAAAGCTTTGGTTACCAACTACACCTTCAACGATCATCTGGTTTTCAAACTCGAATTTATAAATTTCTTGTGTTTCAACAGTCCAAAGTTCACCAGTGGCGATAACAACCACATCACCTTTATTATCACCGTCTAAATCCCAATAACCAGCGTGTGTATTTAAATAGATTATTTCAGCTTGTAATCTATCCCTAATATAAGATATATCAACATCCTGATTAATTAAATAATCCAAACAATATCCTTTATCAAGTAGGATGTTGATTATTTTTTTACAATGCCCTCCCCCATACATGCTCTCGCAAGGATTAAGTATCAAGGCTTTCTTATTCGTATCTTCAAAATGATAATTTGAGATATTTTTATATGTATTACTTATCAAATCATTATTTATCTTATTATATCCATCGCATGTTATAAATTGATCCAATAATAAAGTATAAGTCCCATCGATAAATTTTATTGTAAGGGTATTTTCAACAATACTTGTAAAATCAATCATTGGATGAACATCATACCATTTTTTTAACTCTTTAACAAAAGATAAATTAAATGAAGAATCATTAATTTGATTATTTGTTATTAATTTAATTATTTTTAAACCTTGATTTATAATTTCCATATGATTTATATTGTATGATTGATAATTTTTAGGGATACTAGGCGTTTGAGCTATAGTTAAATTACTAAATAAAACCAAAATAAAGACGATAGAAAAACAACATATCTTTTTTCTTTTAATATCCATTTTTAATGCCTGAATTAGAACATTGGTAATTAAAATATATAAATATATCGAATAAAAAATAAAAAGAAAAATTTAATCAAGTTCAGGGGGTTTTAGTCCCTGAATAAAATTGTCCAACATATTTTCCATAAAGCTTTCAAAACAGGTTGGAACCAGACAAGTAACAATTGTAATTGTAGCAATTATTGCACCTAATACAACCAATAAAGGAGCCATGACCAATACTATAATGAAGCAACCTATTGGACTTGAAGTTGAAAGTCCCAAAGGTTGAGGTGGTATATTATTATCAGGTGATTGTGGATCTATTAGTTTCTCTTTAAGAACTTGTGGATTATTTAGAATATATGAAATTTGATTTTTAAATTCATTTATATTGATTGAATTTTCTCCAAGGACTTTTGATATCTCTGGTATTTTAACGAGTTTTTCTAATATAATCGGAATGATTTTAGGATTTTCATTAATTACCTTTATTGTTTTATCAGCTAAACTTTGAATAGTTGATTTTTTTATTGGAAAGTAATTATTAGTGATTCCCTCCCCTATATATGTAGCATCGATTTTATCAATATTTTTAATTTCCTTAGATTGTTGTGAACGTACTGAAAAAAGTGGTGATGAATAATTCTCTTTTATCTCAAAATTTGCAATATTAGATCCAACTGCAGGTGCAATTGAAACTAGGATTATTAGAGCGGCAGCAAAAATACTAATAATCAAAATTTTTTCCTTCATAATTTACTCCCATTAATAAATATCCTGCTAAAGTATATAAATTTGTCGAAGATTAAAATTATTTAAAAAGAGGGATAAAAATATCATTTTTACGATATTTGTAAATATTTAAGGTTGAGTTAATCCTTGGAGATTTAATCCCTCAATGATTCCTTCAAAAACCTTTTGAAATACCCATTCAAGACACCCCGGTACTAAAAAGGTCCCAGGTATTATTATTGCTAGTAATGCGCTTAAAAAGCCGCCTATCATCATTATAATAGGAAATATAACTAGGAAAAAAGTAAGTACGCATCCAATTTGACCGCTAAAACCTAAAGGTTTTGGAGGTTCGATCTGTGGTATTTTTATTTCCTGTTTATCAAACATCTCAACTAATTTATCAACTTTTTCTATCATATTTGCGGGGTCACTTTGAACATGTACAATTTCTTTTTCAAGACTTTTTTTGCTAATTTCATATTTTTTTAAAAGATTAACAAATCCAGGATCATTATACAAATTGTATAATACTAAGTATAAAATATCTGGCTTAGAATTTACTAATCTTACTGCTTTATCAATCCAACTACGAAACGATGTTTTTTGATTAAAAAATAAATTTAACGTTTTCTCCTTTCCAAGAAAATTTGTATTTACATTTTTTGCTTCTTTATTCAATACATTATTAACTCTATTTGTAAACAATGGAGAAGCAATATTTCTTTTTTCAACATTTGATTTAAAATTGTCGATGCCCGCTACTGCCGATATTGGCAATAGAATCACTAAAAATGCAGCTAAAATACTCAAAACAAATATTTTTTTTCTCATTTTTCCCCCTTTATTTATCGAGATACTGGTATTTAAAAACATCGATTACATAAGAATGGTTTTTTATGTAACATTTGTATTATAAATTAGATTATATGTCATGTTCTATTAAGTAGTAATTTTTCAAATATGTAAAACTCAGTATTGTAAATATTCAATTGTTTCTCATCTGGTTCAGAAAAAGTACCCCCCATGATGGAATCTGAAAATGAAAATGAATCAATCAGTACAACTAACCTGCCATTTTTACCAGATGATATATTTTTAAAATCAACAACATTTACAAATGATTCATTATTTTCCCCAATTAACACTTGTTCCCCGCCAGTTATTGATAAAAATGGGGCTGTAATATTACCCATAGAAATATTACCTATTGTAGAGTTATCATTAAAATACAATCTTTTGTAATTCGTATTTATTTGAATCCATAATCCAAAGTTACCAAGTAAATCATTTGCTGTAGATTCAGTGTTTCTAACACTATCCATTAATAGTATCTTTCCACCATCATACAAATAATCATTAATCAAATTGATTTCTTCAGAGTCAAATGTTTTTATTGGATTAATAAATACCACGACTTTGCCTTTGGATAACGCATCAATTAATGTCTGCTCAATTGATGGAACACAACCAACACGTTGAGTCCATACAAAAAATGTCCCGTAATTTCTTTCATCATAAAATAATCCAAGAGAAGGTTGTAAAGAAATATTAAAATCAGAATGCTCCTGTTCAAAACATATTTGAGTAAATTCAGTATGATTTTCATAAATTGGATAATTAATCTTATTTAGATTGTTAAAAAATACTATTGAGATGCAAAAAGAAAATAATCCTATAATCAAAAACAAATACAACACTTTTAATTTTGTTTCATTTTTTAATAAATACAGAATTACCACAAGAGATAAAATTACAATTACAAAAAATACAATGTTTAAGTATTGATATTCATTAACTCTATTTAGATATTCAATTGTTCCTAAAGTGAACAATTGATACCCATCAGAAAAAAATGAAAAACTAGAGAATACTGTACTGTCTGTAAAAGCAACAACCCTTCCTTTTCCGTATTTAATAGCTGCAACTTGTAATAGATAACCATATTCTGATTCAGGAGAGGCAGTTGATTCTCTGAAAAAATTCTCTGTAGAATAAGTTCCAGGTTCACTTAAGAGTCTATTTCCTATTATTACATTCTCTGAATTTATAGGTGCTTTTAAAGTGCATGAGGTCATAAACTCTAATTTATCCACATTTTGTATTATTGGATGTGCAAACATCTTATCAGGGATGTAGTCTGACAACATCCCAGTTCCTAATTCGTAAGTTGCATCTGTTTTAAATCTTATACCAAAAATCTCAGAGACTTGATTTAAGTATGTATTCATCCCAAATACATCAGTATGATCTCCAATTAAGTATAGTCCACCACCTTTTTCAACAAATTGAACAATAGCCCAAATTTCTTGATCTGAATAACTATTTGTTGGGCATTTTAGAATAAGTATATCATAGTTGTCCAATATAGAAGAAGTAATTGAACCATTATTTCTATTTACAGTGTAATAATAACCAAGCCATTCAACTAGCGAGTAATAATTATAAGTAGAAAGCATTCCATACCATTGCTTATCTAAAGGTTGGGTAGAATCTTCCCAATCACTATGGTATTCATCTATTAGAATACGACCAGACTTTAATGTACCAGGGTCTTGAAAAGTAAAGACACCTACTATTGAAAACACAAAAATAAATATTAAAAATAAAGCGAACAATTTTTTAGTGTCTATATTGAATTTTTTAAAACATTCAAAATCTATTTTAACAAAATCTATTGGTATGAATTTAATCAACAACAATGAAAATGGAATAAAACTCAACAACATGTACCAAGGATTCCAAAATATTGCCAATTCCGTGGTATTAATATATAAATGAATGTAGGCGATATAACGTATAATAAGGTAGAGGAAACTTATTATTAAGAATATTGCAATCTTTTGAAAAAATTTTCTTTTTCTAAAAAATAAAAATAAAATTACCAATGCCCCAATAAATATATTAAGCCATGAAAATAAACCAAGTTTTTCCCAAGTCGTAGTAAATGGATAGGTTTGTTGAATCGTTTGGATAAATACAATACCTCTATTTACTGAACTATTTAGTCCAAATAGATTTCCAAAAAAAGATACTGTTGGTGAGAGAAAATCTGCTCTATGTCCATGAGATATGAAAATACTATATAATGGTAATGTCAAAGTTTGAACAATCAATATTAAACCAGATAACGAAATACTTATAGAAAATGTCTGAATTTTTTTATGCTTAAACAAAAACGATGATCCATGAATAATAACGCCTGTAAAAATTACTAACAAACCAATATTATATGGATAATTTACCAAAAAAATTGTTATTGTTATTGGAATTAACACTAAAAGGAATCTTTTGTCAAATTCCTCATATTTATTTTTCCAAAATGAAATAACATTAAATAATATCCCAATTATTAAAATTAGGTATCCAAATAATGGTTCAGGTAAAGAAAATATTGGTATAAAAAATAACCAACTTATTGAAATAAATAGAACCCCTAGCCACATCAAACTTTTCACCCGACATCCCCTCTCTCTTGAAAATCATCTAAAATGTGTTTTAAAAAGATAATATTACCTGGCCAGTAATCATAGATGGATTCTATATTTCTATCAAGAAGATATTGACTGTCGGCAACTAGGAGTAATCCACCACCGCCATGTTCAACAAAAACCATTAGATTATAATCTCTATCCCATGTGAAATTGTAATAAGGTTTTGCATTTTCTTTTTGATAAATAATTGGCCAACTATCAACAAACTTAGGTTCGTTTTCATATTCCTCAGGACTAAATTCAACGTATGGAACAGGCCCTAAGGGAATTCCTTCAATTTCAAGTTCAAATTTATCAAGTAATAAATTGGAGGCGTCTTTGTCCTCATAACCTGTTGCAAGAACGACTATTCCACCTTGATACATGTACTGAGCAAGTAAATCTACCTCTTCCGCACTAAAAGATTTTGTTGGTGCATTGAATATCAATATTTTTACCTCTTTTACCCTTTCTCTAGTAAAATCTCTTAAAAATAATGGCAAAAATCCATTTCTATTTAGATTTAACATCAACCCATTTATTGAATCGTCTGTAAATGGTTCAATTGAAAATCTTTCATTGTGAGTTGTATCAATATATACTATGTTGCCATTTATTTCTCCTCCAATTTGAATTATTGGCAGAATAACAGTTGAAATTAATAAAGCACTACATAAAATTAAAGGAAATAACCCAAAAATTACATGTTTTGTTTTTTTAAAAAAATAAAAAATAATTGCTAAAATAAGAAAAATTAAAGAGATTCCAAATTGTATATACTCTCCATTTTGCGCACCTTCTTCTGTCAACCAATTAAATATTTGTTGAATAAAATAAAATGAGTAGGGCAAGGCAGAATTTTGGAATGTGGAGGTATCCCCAAAAACCAATACCTTTCCTTTGTCATAATGCATTCCAGCAACTAGGATAATGTCCCCTATTTGTTCACCTTGATTATATTCATAATCTCCTAGATAAGCCATATCCTCGTTAGTCCTATCCCCCTCATCAGATAATGCATATCGCCCTATTACAATTGGAATTGCCTGTGGTGCATCTAATGATGCCCCTACACTAATTTGAATTTCATCCAAATCTTTAATTTTTGAAATAATAGGGTGATTAAATAATTGATAGCAATTCAACCATTTGGATCTTACATCCATTGGCAATGCAGAATCAAATCTCAATTTTATACCTGATGGCCCTAAAAGGTCATTTATTGGCTTCTGTATTTCCCCCACATTAGTATGATCTCCTAGTACTAATAATGATCCTCCACTCTTAACAAATTTCCATATTCTATTTGTTTCTTCTAAGGAAAATGATAAATTAAGATTAGTAACAACTAAAACATTAAAATCCTGAAGAATATCATCAGTAATCTTAGGTGATTCAATCAAATTAACATAATCAGAAATATTTACAAATCTAGTGATATTTTCATGAACCGGCTGTGAAGAGTTAAGAAATGTTGTTATATTTTCAACTATAATTGTACTTTCAAACCCGGAGGCTTTTAAATAAATTGGTAATAAACCAAACATGCCATATGCTTCTCTACCATATTTTCCATATTCAGGAGTGTCCCAAGTTCCAAGTTGGTTTTGTCCATAAAATAGGATTTTGTTACCTTGTTCATTTGTTTGAATATTTGTGGTAAGTAAAATACTGGAAATAAACAAAAAAAATAATGCCCACATCTTGGTGTTTTTTATCAGGCTTTTAATTTTTAATTGATGAATTGGGTTAGAAATTATGTCTTTGTATTGATATTTTGCAAAATAAATATAGATTCCTAAAGTGCAAATAATAAATAAAATAAAATGGTAATGTACAACATCTGACTTTGATTCAAAGATTGTAATTCCAATGAATATGTTATAAAAAGTCCAGGCAATAATTAATCCAATTATATTTAAAAAAGACCACAATATTTGTCTTTTTGTAAAGGATAAAATAAGACTTGTTATAATCAAAATAATAAAAGGAATAATAATCCACAAACCACTAATAGAAGGACCAAGCAATAATGATTTATTAACTAATGAACCAATAACAGTTGACCAATTTAAAGAAATACTTTGAAAAAATAACCATATTGATGACACTGAGTTTAAAAATATATAAAAAAGTGCGTAAGCAAATGAAGCAATCGACAACAAATGTAACTCCTTTCGAACAATACCAATACCCAAAAGAATAAGAAATAGACCCGATAAAAACAAAGAAACACATACTATCCATAAAAATTGTTCATTAAAAAAAATAAGCAGAAATAGAGAAATAAATAATAATATAAATCCAACAACAATAGTAATAGGTTCAATATTTTTTCTTTTCTTTACTGAGAGTATCAGATTTTTTATTGGAACATTTAAAAGTATAATTGCAAAAAAAATAAAAATTGAAAAATAGTATAAAATTGAAATATTGAGTATCCCAAGATTATTTGAAAGGATGTTCAAAACCAATACGACCAAAAAAATATTAATCAAGTACAATATTGCAGAAGGTAGTTTTTTCCAGGAATTTTGTGAACATTCTTTTCCCCTCATAAGATTTTATATAATATATAACTGTTATAATCTTATCGTACTCTATATTTTTTTCATAACATTTATATAATTATACGTTCTTTATTTTAAAAGTTTTAAAATAGGGGATTAGTAAATGAGTAATGATTTATTAAAAATAGAGATTGTAATTGGGATTATTTTTATTTTAATTTTTGCTAGTTTGGGATTTTCTTATTTTCATGGTACGGGGGTTGATAAGGTTGAAATATATGCAAAAAAATCATTAAAAGAAACATTTAGCAATAACAACTTTTTAGGCGATTATACACACAATGTATTTCTTGGTATTGGTACTTCTCAAAACTGTGAGCCTTGCCATTGGTGGAATGAAATAATTCATGAAACCTACTCATTAGGTTTATATGATTTTGACTATGTAGAAATGATAGAATTTGATCATGACGGAAAAATTTTAAATGAAAAAGCAAATCAATGGTCAAAAAATTATGAAATCAGTAGTTACCCAACATCAATTTTTGATGGGGATTTTTTTAGAATAAAGGGCAATTATTATGACGAATTGGATGATGCACTTAATGCTTCTGGAAGTAGGCCGGTATCTGACATAGATACATCTTTAACTTTAACTTGGTTAGAGGAAGCAAAAATTCAAGTCAATATTTCTATTGATAATAATGAAGAAACACAATATCTGGGATACATCCATGCATTTATTACTGAAATAGAATCTAGATACGATACATATTATGGCGAGCCATATCATTTTGGATTTTTAGATTTTGCATTTGATAATAGTATTATAGTTCCACCAGAAGACACCTTTTCTGAAAGTATCGTCTGGGATGGAAATGAACATGAAGATGCTCATGGAGATGATTTTGGAGATATTATTGAAAGTAATATACAGATCACCTTGGTAGTTTACAATGAAAGCAGTGGATACGTAGACGAATCAATTAGTGAAAGAATGATTGAAAATTCCCCTCCGATAATTCCTTATAGTCCAGTACCTCAAGATGGTGAAACAGATGTTGATGTTGAAATAAATTTAAACTGGAAGGGAGGAGACCCTGACGGCGACAATGTATTTTATGATGTCTATTTTAGTGAAAATAATCCTCCACAGAAGATAGTTAGTAATCAATCTGCTACCTCATATGACCTGAGTATACTAGAATATGATACAGATTATTTTTGGAAGATTGTTGCTTGGGATGAGCATGGTTTAAAATCTGAGGGGGAAATATGGAAATTTACAACAAAAAATTATAATTATTTGGAGGCAAAAATTTCAATTCCTAAAGAAAATTCATTTTATCTTAGAAACATGAAATTATTTTCACTTCCTGGAATTACATTTATTTATGGTCCAATAAATATTATTGCTAACGTAACTTCATCAATTGGAGTGGAAAAGGTTGAATTTTTTATTAATGACAAAAATATTGAAACTGATACTGAGTACCCGTATGAATACAAATGGTCTTCAATAATTAGTGGAAAATTTTCAATAAAAATCATTGCATATGATAACGAAGATAATCAAGATGAGGATGAACTCACAATATTTAAATGGAGGGCTCATCCAGTTATAATATTTACTGGCATTTTATTAATTGCATTAATGTTTTTAAAATAATGAACAAAAAAAATATTCATTGTATTAAGTTATTTAATTAAGGTTGTTATAAAAAATTAGCAAATTATGTTGAATATGGTTCATAAAGAGGATACAAATCAAAATTTATCCAAGGAATAGGCCCAAAGATTTGTCCAAATATTCCTTTGGGAAATATGCGATATTCCTCAACAATTAAGCCTATCCAATTGTCCCAATAATTATAATGCCAATTATTTAGAAAAGACATAGTAAAACTGGCGTGAATCTTGTTTTTAATGAAATTATTGTTGTGTATTATGTTATTGTAGCAGAATCTGTCCATTAGAAATCCAAGATTGGTATTTCTGGTAATCATATTTCCTGCAATACTATTGTCAGTACAGTACAGTTTTAGCCATAATCCTATTTCATTATTTTCCAATACATTTCCATTGATATCATTAGCAGAAGACTCCTGAATGTAAACTCCATATTTATTATCTTCAATGATATTTTCTACCAAAAAATTGAAATCTGAATTAATTAAGTAGATAGCATAATTATTGTCTTGTATGGTATTATAAATAATCCTATTTGATTTTGAATCTTTGATATAAAATCCATTTTGGTTTTGGAGAATAATGTTATCATGAATATAATTATTATATGATTCAATATAAACACCAGAATCTTCAACATAATTTCCGCTGTTAGTAAGAGTAAATCCACTAACAAATACACCATTTTTTGTTATCCTTATTACTCTACCTGAATTTGAGGAATCAATTATTGTACCGTGTTTATTCTCTCCAGATAGATTTATGCTTTTATTGATTAATACATTTTCAAAGTATGTGCCATTGTACACAATAATAGTGTCTCCATCTGATGCTTTATCAATTGCCAATTGAACTTTATTGAATCTGTCCTCCCCCCAACCAGGAATTGAGGAATTATAATTATCATCGACATAAATCGTATTTCCAATCAAAGAAAAATCAAATATTTCTCTATCATTTAAATCAAATGCATAACAGGATGTGGGTAAAATATTGATTAAAATTAGTATAATACTTAACGAAAATAATTTTATCCGCAATGGATTATTATTATTCATATCAATTTTTCCCCATTATTAATGTATGAAGAATATAAATATAAATGTTTCTAATAAATATCTTTTTGAGAATCATTTTAAATTAAATATTAATTTAAATCTAAATTATTAAACTCTTTTGTAACTTTTTTAAAAAAAAACATTTATTAAATAATAAATTGTTACAAAAAAATAAATATTAATCTTAATAATAAAAATATAAATGTTAGAAATAACCTTTTTTATAAAAATATATTATTAAAAATATTATTGCTGAAGCAGAAAAAACCAAAAATATTATCGACCAAGGTATTTCATTTTCTGACTTACCCGAAAAAGGTGTTATTTCCCCTGAATTAACATTATAAAAATAATCCCATATAAAATCACCATTTACATCTATTGAATATTTTTCATTATAAAATTCAACATTAGTTTTTAAGAATGTTGTATTACTAAAAAAGATATCAAATATTCCATCACCATCTGTGTCAATCAAATATCCTAAATTCCCAACATAAATTGAGTCTATAAGAATTATAAATTCAGATATTCCTGATGTAGTTATATTATCACTCGCAGAAACTATAATTTTATACATACCTGCTTCAGACCATTTATGATTAATAGATAAGATTGTTCCGGAGGGAATAAAATTAGTGGTTGTTTTATTATCCCCCCAATCAATATTGTAATAAATATCATTATTATCTATGTCTGTTGATGTAATATTATAAGAATATTCAATATTTTTTTCTCCTGTTTTAGGTCCTGAAATCAATGGATTATTTGGAGGATTGTTTAGTATCCCAATATGTATTACTGCTGAGCAGTTATCGTTTTTATTGTTATTGTCTGTAACAGATAATCTTACTTCATATGAACCGTTTTTTTCATATTTATGAATAATAGACTCTCCAAATCCACGAGATCCATCTCCAAAATCCCATGTCCAATTGACAATGGTACCATCAGAATCAGTTGAAGTGCTGTTGAAGTAAATGTTATCTAAAATTTTTGGGTTATTAGGTTCGTATATAAAACTAGCAACTGGTTGCCGATTTCCAATAATAATAGTTTGTAAATATGAATCTTTAAAACCTTTATCATCTTCAACTGTTAACTCTACATCGTATGAACCATCATTATTGTACTTATGTGTAACCTGCTGTCCATATCCAAAATTATTATCATTAAAATCCCATGTCCAATTGACAATGGTGCCATCAGGATCCGTTGAAGTGCTGTTAAAGTAAATGGTATCTGAAGTAATTGGGTTAATTGGTTCATAATTAAAGCTAGCTATTGGAGGTTGATCTTCACTACTAGTACATATAATCTTAAAATCCTGAATAGTCCACGCGGGACATTGAAATTCATAATAGGATAAGACCAACATTTCTACATTAACATTTTTATCTACATGATATAAAAACATCGAATTATATTCGCTATCCTCAATATCATCGATATCCCACGAGATATTCAGGTTTGTATTACCAGTATAGCTCATCCATTGAACACTCAAGTTCCACTGTTTATACTTTCTATCATCATCACTTCTATAATCTTTTAATAAAATATCATAAGGTTCCTCTAAGTTATCGTCAAACCATGCGTAAATACATGGAGGAAACGGTGATGGTGGTTTAGGTTCATCGTAATTATCTACAGGGAGTCCACCTTTGGCATTTGTTGCCTCTCCAAAAACGCAATAATCACTTTTATCATTAGTCTCTTTAAAATTTATTTCGGCTGTCCATACAATTTCATCTGGCAAAGCTTGATAAGGTTTAACAATAAGTACTAAAGAACCTATATAGAAAAGCATTAGTGAATATACAAAAAAGGAGAATTTAATAAAATTATAAATTTTTTTATTTTTACGTTTGTCAATCATATTATTTCCCAATTTTAACTGATAAATTCTTTGACTGATATTTATAATTTAATAAATTTGGTAAAATTAACTTTTTTTTCTGTGATAAATAATAATAAATCCAACAATCAAAACAAATATTATCGCAATTATTGCACCAAATATTGCTACATTTGTAATTTCAATATTCGTATTTGGATTCTCTATCTTAGCAATAATCTGAAACTGTTGAAGGTCATATGCATTAAATACTGTCGAATAGCCATTGTCTAATAATAAATCGGCAATAGGTTGACTTTCATTTATTCTATAGAGTTTTAATGAATCATATTCAAAATTATTTAAGTCCTTAATTTCCCAAGTAATTGTTATATTTGTTGGAGAATTATCTTGGGCAAACCAAATAGCTGAGATATTCCACATCTTATTATTATCTGGAAATTTACGATAATCTGCCAATAATAAATTATAAGGCACAGATAAACCATCATTAGACCAGACTTGAATATATGGATCTATTGGTGGTGGTGGTTTCGGCATATCATAATCATCTTGCGGGGGTCCATCAATGGCATTATCTGCTTCACCAATAATTAAATAATCTTCTTCTCCACCCGGTTCAACAAAATTTAATTTGATTTCCCATTTAATATCCTCTTCAATTCCGTTGCAAATATGTGATGCAAATATAGTAATAACAAAAATGAGTGGAATCATAATAAATGTTAATTTTTTTATATTATTCAAACAAACAAGCCTTCTATTTTCAACTATCATTTTTCTTACCTGCCAATTTAAATATAATACTAAAATGTTGTTATAAGATATGAATTTTTTCTATTTTAATTTCACTAATGTAAAAAAAATTCAAAATATTTTAATTAATAGTCAGAAAATAAGCAAAATAACAATTTTAAAAACATACTTCTTTCTTATCTTTAAATAATTATAAGAATTTCATATATCTATTTTATTTAGCCTTTATTACTAAATAGGGATAATTTTTGTATAAAAACAGTGAATTCTTTGATAAAAATTTGAATTTGCGATGAACGAAAAAGTAAGTTAAAAGGATTATATTTAAGATTCATTGGTGAAGAATGTAGAGAATTTGTATTATCCTCGTTTCTAGTAGTAGTTTGACTCGATTTTTTTAAAGATTCGCTGTAATCTGAATTATATACCTTGGGCATAGTAATCGGTAAAAAATCTGACCACGAGCTTTCTAGATTATTTTCATCTTTTGCTTTTACTTTAATTTGATAGCTCTGAGTCCATCCATCTTTAGTCCATGAGTGTTTTGCTTCAGCAGTAGTCCCTGATGTATAGGGACCGACCCATCCGCTATCAGTTCCATCTCCCCAGTCAAATAAGTAATATATTAGATCCCCATCAGGATCAGTTGTTGAACTTTTATATGTGTATTCCACTCCCCATTTTCCTCGAGTTTGACCGGATGGTTTATTTGGTTTTTCAGGTGGTAAGTTTCCAAGAACGTTAACTTCCACAATTGCCTTATTGGACTTTGCACCATCTTCATCTTTTACGGTATATGTAAAACTATCACTGCCATGAAAGTCTTCATCTGGAGTATAAGTAACAACACCATTATTGGGATCTACACTCGTATCACCGTGAATTGCATCATCAACAATTGTAACTGTTGTTTCATCTATTTCATTATCTATATCAAAATCATTTGATAGAACATCAACTAAAACTGGGGTATTTTCAGGAGTGCTTGCAGAATCATCAACAGCAACAGGTGGATCATTGACTGAATTTACAATGATATCAACATCTGCTTCATTAGACGTACCACCATCATCATCATCCACAGTATAAGTAAAGCTATCAGAACCATGGTAATCTGGATCAGGCGTATAAGTAACCTCGCCAGTAGATGGATTAATGCTTGTTTCACCATGGTTAACATCATCAATTATATCAACTGTGGTGGGATCAACTTCTCCATCAACATCATAATCATTATCAACTACATCGATAACTACTGATGTATCCTCTGGAGTTTGTGCATCGTCATCTACAGCAACTGGTGGTATGTTGTCAACATTTACCTCTTGAGTGTCAGAATCTGTTGCTCCATCATCATCGGTTACAGTCAGCTCAACATCATATGCTCCATTATCACCATATTGGTGAGTAACCTGCTCACCGTATCCAAAAATACCATCATCAAAATCCCATGTCCAATTTACAATAGTACCATCATAATCTGTAGAAGTGCTGTTAAAGTAAATTGTTTCTGACGTTGTCGGATCTGTGGGCTCAAAATTAAAATCAGCAACAGGCGGGGTATTACTAACAGACACGGTTTGAATATCATTGTCTGTTGCTCCATCATCATCGGTGACAGTTAATTCCACTTCATAAGAACCATCATCATTATATTGGTGAGTAACCTGCTCACCGTATCCATAACTACCATCATCAAAGTCCCATGTCCAATTGACAATGGTACCATCAGAATCAGTTGAAGTGCTGTTGAAGTAAATAATATCTATAGTTTCTGGATCAGTTGGTTCGTAAGTGAAACTGGCCACCGGAGGTTGATTTACTTCAATAGTGCAATTAATGGTAAATTCCTGAGGATTCATTGCAGGACAGTTAAATTCAAAATATGAGTTGGTAAGCATGTCAGTTTCAACATTGTTATTAACATAGTAAAGAATAACAGAATCATATTCACTGTCATCAATATCATCCGAATCCCAGGATATATTGATATTGGTACTTCCGCCAGTGAATTTTATCCATAGGACACTTAGGTTCCATTGCTTATAGTTCATATTGTTATAACCACGATAATCCTTAAGCAACACATCATATGGAGCGTCTAAACTGTCATTGAACCAAGCATAAACACATGGAGGAAATGGTGCAGGTGGTTTTGGCCAATCATATGCATCTTGAGGGGGGCCATCATTTGCATCCGTTGCCTCACCAAAAATAACATAATCATACTTTCCACTTGTTTCATCAAAATCCAGTTGTACATCCCAAACAATACCTCTTTCTTCCTCAATTGAATTTGGGTAATTTGAAACAAATTGATAGTTTTCAGAAGACGGTTTTATTATTTTCTCAGAAGATTTACCATTTACATCTTGCAATGCACAATTACTAATAGGAATACCAATCAACAATAATACTATAATCAGAACAAGAGCCTTCCCCATAGATTTTTTTACCAATTTATCCTCTCCAATATATTTTAAAAGGTAAACCATTTTTAATGATTTACCTTCCTTTTTTAATTATTAACTTGTATCCCAACGCAGTACACATTCTTCGTATGAATATATCCAATGGCTTTCCCCAGATATCAATTTATCGGTCTCTTGATATCCGCTAACATCATCATAATAATAGATTTGATTTACCACTATGCCTGCGTTGTAAGCTTCAGTCCAATTGTATTCAGATCCTTCGAAATTAATAATCAATTTTGATTTATTAATGTCAAAGTCAACAGGCGGTCCGACTGCCATCCAACCAATAGAAAGATTGGTTATAAATCCATCAATTGGTCTGTAACTAACATTTGTTGCCCACAATTCGCAAACATAGTATGAATAAATCCAATAACCTTGAGCTGAATGTAATATGTCTGTTCCAACATATGTTGTTCCATTCCATCCATATATAAATGGATTTATTATTGGATCACCGCTTATATTAGTTGCCTCACTCCAATTGTAATCCTCTCCGTTGTACTTCACAAACAGGTTTTCTTTATTAATTGATAAATTGAATGGCATAGAAACAAAATTCCAACCAACAAACATTTCCCTTATCTGATATTGTGAGCGTATCTCAAATTGATTTATTGCAGATGTTATACTATTACCTGATGAATCTTCAACCCAAATTGTATAATTATATAATCCAGCAATTGTATAGTTCTCATTGTAATAGTATATATCACTTCCATAAAGGATCATTGAAGTATTTACTGGAGTAAATCCTGTTGGACCAGTAATATCCACCATTACACTGTTGATATTAATATTATCTGTTATTGTTGCTGTAATATTTACAAAACCACCAATAATTTGAATTTCTGGTGTTGCAATAATGTCATTTAATATTGGGTTATCATTATCTGAGACACCAACACTCTGTTCTGCTCCTCTAACATAATTGTCGGAGCTATCATTTACTTGAACTGTGTATACTAAATCACCAAGATTATCATCCAAAGTTATCGATCCGGTCCAGGTATTCTCAGGAGACTCTGTTAGAGCATAATTACCACCCAAAATACCATGGGCCCAAGAAACATTCACACTAGAAACGTCGATGTTATCGCTGGTCTTTATATTAAAGTTGAAGGTATCTCCAGTTGTACCTGAGGTATCGCTATCATCAGAAGTTAATGATGGGTTATCATTATCTGAGACAC
>Ga0272442_10000915_pt1 | contig 45858 bp, 38 predicted proteins | sample SSMForm2O_FD_200262 | JGI IMG/M metagenome (GOLD analysis project Ga0272442, IMG submission 200262) | Marine sediment archaeal communities from Little Sippewissett salt marsh, Falmouth, MA, United States - SSM-Form-2O | ecosystem: Environmental > Aquatic > Marine > Wetlands > Sediment ...
TGAGCTATCGTTATCTTATGCTGGCCGACGATAGGGCGATGACACCGGAATTATCCAAGCGAATCCGGGAACTGGTACAAGAAGGCGCTAAGGTAATAGGACCAAAACCCGAGAGTTCACCCAGCCTGCAAGGGTTTCCGCAATGCGATAAGGAAGTTAAAAAAAGTTTACGAGGTTGGAAAAGTGTTTGGGGTAAGTCGTTTGCAGAGATTGCCAGAGGCGATAAATTGGCACCTGATTTTGAGTTCAGCCCGGCGGGTGATAAAACGGATATTCGTTACATCCACCGACGAGAGGGAAATACGGACATTTATTACGTGGCGAACCGGAAGGAGAAAGCCGTCGAGGTCAAAGGAACTTTTCGCCTGAAGGGAAAACAGCCGGAACTGTGGCATCCGGAAAGAGGAACGATGAGAGATCTGGGTGAGTGGCAGGTTACGGGGGAGGGACGTACGAATGTGCCGCTGCGGTTTGGACCGTTGGAAAGTTATTTTATTGTATTCAAAAAGCCGGGCTCAGCGGGCAAGGCGGGTGGATGCAATTTTCCGGAATTTAAGACGGTTACGACGATATCGGGCCCCTGGAAGTTAGAGTTTCCTGACGGACAGGGGGCGCCTGCATCTATGGAAATACAAAAGCTTGCAAGCTGGACAGAACAAAAGGATTTCAATGTAAAGCATTTCTCAGGGACGGCGAGGTATAAAAAGAAATTTTTGATGGATAAGGAAAAAATTGCCGGTAAGGAACATTACTATCTGGACCTGGGCGACGTGCAGGTGATAGCGGAGGTTACGCTTAACGGGAGAGATTTGGGGATTCTATGGAAGCCGCCTTTCCGGGTGGAAATAAGCAAGGAACTGAAAGCGGGGAAAAATGAACTGGAAGTTAAGGTTACGAATCTGTGGGTCAATCGAATGATCGGAGATGAGTATTTTCCAGATGATACGGTCTGGGAGGGTAAGTATCTAAAGGAATGGCCGGATTGGTTCTTTGAAGGTAAGGAACGGCCGGAGAGCCGGCGTAAGACATTAACAGTGGTCAAGAATTATAAGAGTGACAGTGAGCTATTGCCGTCAGGGCTGCTGGGACCGGTGCGAATATACCGGGGGGAGTGTGCCAAGGAAACAGGGGACGCAAAGGCGACGGATTTGCCGGTAGAATAAAAAAGATGAATAATTAAGGGATATTTCTGGTGGTAAAAGCGGGGGTTTTCTTTGGGACCGCGTAATCACACATGGTTGGCAGGATATTGCGCTGGGTGCCGAGGTGGGAGTTCTATTTGTTTTGGGATATTAACGCGCATTTCTCATTGCCCTATCCCATTTATGCTGCATATTTAATACCGATAACAAGGTGGTATTAAAACATTCATTTCATAATAGTAAATTAATTTGTTTACGAGAGCAAGGGTTGTTTATTTATCGGTCCGTCAAGAGGGCCAGGGCAAAGGGGGGCGGGCAGTTATAAACACGGCCATATTATTTTTATGGTTATAGGGCGTTTAGGGGTGACTATTTGCTTAAGAATGTTATCTGAGGAGTCGATAAATAAATTAAGTAGACAAGTAACATCAACTATAATTGTGAGGCTTAACCATGAATGTCAAAAGTGAGATATCAGAGATTAAAGTTGGGAGATTGATACTGAAGCATTTTTTGCTAGTGGTAATCGTAGTGGGGATGATGGCATTTCCTGTATGGGCCGAGGCGGATGAAACCAAAGCCGAGAGTGCCGGGGCAAGTGAAGAATTATCGGCCGAAACCGCAAGTGAGCAGGAGGCAGTTGCGCCGGCTAAAGAGGAGAAATCCGGGGCAGGTGATTTATTGGATATGTCTCTGGAAGAATTGATGAATATCGAAATAGGCACCAGTTCTCTGACAGGAGCGACGAAAAGAACGTCGCCCTCGACGGTAACGCGGATCAGCCAGGAAGATATCCGTTCCTGCGGGGCGCGCAGTTTATATGAAGTATTGGATATCTACGTACCCAATTTTCAAATAGGCAAGCAGAATGATCAGGTAACGAAGATGGGTTTACGTGGTATCATTTACACCCGTGAGGATAAATATCTGCTGCTGGTTAACGGCAAAGTTATGAACGAACATACCGCTTTTGGGGTATATAGTGAGCGGGACCTACCGATGCTGACGGATATCCATCATATCGAGGTGGTGCGAGGACCGGGATCGGCGCTTTATGGGCCGGGTGCATTAGCGATGGTGATAAATATCGTAACCGATAATGCCAAGACCTTTGAAGGCACACAAGTGACGGGTCGAGTGGGAGGGATCGAGGAATTTTATACGGCCGAGGTTAAGCATGGGCAAAAATTCAGTGACGGAAGCGGATTGTTTCTATATACGGGTATGAGCAAGTACGTCGGTGCTGATGCGCAATATGCGCCAGTGAAGGTAGGAAATAAATATGGCTCGTGGCGGGGTGCTGCTTACAAAGCCGGGGATGAGATAACGGACCACGTACCGCGGGACAACAAGTCTTATGATGACTGGCTAAAATGGAAGGTTCATGGAGAATATACCAAGGGTGGCTTTAGTATCTGGGCGCGCTACACTCGGGGCGGGGAAGACTTTGTGAGGAACAATAGTTCTAAGACTTATTACCCACAGGGCGACGGTTATAATCAGGGCACGATTTATGCCAGTTATGAGCATGAACTGTGTTCGACCTTTACCATGAAATACGCCTTGAGCTACGACCGTATTTATGTGAACAATTACAAGCGCAAATATATACCGCCTCCGCCCAAGCATCCGGATAGAAATGATGGATACCGGGAGGATGAGTATTACGGGCGGATAATGGGTATCTGGAAACCGCACAAGGATCACAAGATAGCTATCGGCTACGAACATTCGCATGATGAATACGGTCTTGACGGGCTGGGGTGGGACACGGCAGAACTTTACAAGGCCTACAAGCTGCATTCGGAACACATGCCCCGCTGGGCTGCCGATATGGGATCAGTGTTCGGTGAGTATCAATGGAACATCTGTGATCAACTAACCACATTTGTGGGTGGGAGGCTGGACAAGCATCGCTTTACCAAGTTGTTGTGGTCACCGCGAGCGGCGGTTATTTATATGCCGACGGATAAGGATACGATAAAGACGATGTTGACCCGTTCGGTGCGTACGAATGTGGCCTACGAAATGAAGGCACAAGATATTGACTACGACAGCAAGAGTGATACCGAGCAGCTTGATGCGCTGGAGGTTCGTTATGAAAGACAGCAAACGGAATCGTTCTGGTGGGCGGCATCCGGCTTTCTGCACTGTCATGACCTGATCGGATTTAACGACGGCAGTAACAAGCCGATAGGTTTTATGAAGTCTTATGGAGTGGAGTTGGAAGCGGGCTATCGCACGAAAAAGACGAATATTAATTTTTCGCACGGATTTACCAAGTTGTGTTATTTTCGGCTGGCGCCTGGTATCGATGAGATCGAAGATACGGCGGCACCGTTTGGGTATGGCAACGACATAGCGGCGTGGAGCAACCATGTGACCAAGATAAACGCCACCTATAAGATTACGCCCAAAACCAGTATCTACGGTTCCACTATGATCTACTGGGGCTTTCCTGGGCTGAAGGATTACGCGGAGTGGGATAATCAGTTGCCGACTGATTATACCTATAATGATCCCTATGAGGGGAGCATGTTTTTGAATCTGGGAGTTGAGCATAAAATAAAAGAGAATCTTTCGATGCGGGTGGACGGGTACAACCTTCTGGGCTGCGTGGATGAAGACCTGAACAAACGGGTCAATTACTCCGGTCCGGGGAATTATCGCTGCCATGCCCCCTCGTTCGGAGTTTCTTTGACATATCTGTTTTAAGAGCCAAAAGCTGGAAGTTTGGACATAAAAACCTCCTGTAGTGATACCGGGGGTTTTTTTTATGCGCCAAAGCAATACGTAATAGAAAGAAGTCAGTAGTCAGGAATCAGGGGTTATTGTCTGGGTAAATAAAATATTGACAATGTGGAGAATAATTTCTACGTTAACTATTTCGTATCTTGGAAGAAGCCGTCGAATTTGAACAAGACAACGCAGAAAAATATTGGTAAATAGAGGAATATTACTTGCGGCGGCACAAATGGGCGTAAAGCCTTGTCAGGTAACAGATTAAGAGGCAGTTCCACCTGTTTGGACAACAATAATAAAACCATCAACGATCGCAAAACACTTCGGTGGCTGGGTGTGGGCATCGAGTTTGGGGGGGTGATGGGCATTTTCGCTTATGCCGGATACCGGGTGGACGAATATTATGATACCAAACCTTGGCTGATGATTGTTTTTATGTTTTTGGCGTTTCTGGGGGAGATGTATTTAATTATCAAAGAAGCTCTTAGTAAGAGCGAATAATCATTAATATAATCATAACTGTATGATCGATTGGTTAATAGATAAGGTAGCACAAACAGAACCTAATGAGTTTGTTGAGATTATCATTTCAGACGCTGCTGGTAGTTGCGGCGGGGACAGGTTTGGGGGCAGTAATATTATGGTGGGGAAGCGAGAGGTTAGAAGGGGGTTTTGTTCCTCTGATCTGGGCGGGAGCATTATGTTTGATTGTGGGAATAATCAGTCTGATACCAATAAGTCTGGCGGCCAAGAATGCGGTGGATGTGTTGGGTCAGGCTTGCCTGGTTGGTACGGGCCTGAGATTGTTACTGACTTTGTCGGTAGGGTTACTGGTTTACAAAATGGTAATGGAGTCGGATCAGAAAGCGGCATTTGCCTTGTGGACTCTGTTGTTTTACATGTTGCTGCTGGTCTGGGAGACTCTAACCGCCTTGAGGCTAATTAAAGGTTTGTTTCCGAGTTGCACAAGCAGCGGAAGCAAGTGATAATAAGTAAATACACTGAATAAAAGCAAGAATACAATAGAAGGCATAATATTAACAAAGTCATTATGCTATTTTAGTCCCGAAAAGGGGCAAAAGTTTAAAACATAATAATAATTACCCCATAATTCGATAACGGGAGGTTAAAAAGCATGTTCGATTGTAACATATTGGCAGAAGGAATGCTGGCTATTGGTGATCCGGGTCTGGCGGCTCTGGGTGTAGGTTTAGGAGCAGGTTTGGTAGGGATGGGTGCAGCCCTGGGCATCGGCCGAATCGCCGGGAATGCGGTGGAGAGTATTGCCCGTCAGCCGGAAGCTGGAGGGCGTATTTTTTCCAGCATGATCATTACCGCGGCTCTAATTGAGGGCTTTACCTTTTTTGCCCTGGTAATTAGTATTTTGGCATTAAATAAAATCGGGTAAGTACCGGAAGACATTTAGTAAGATATATCAGGCAGATAATGATTAGGACATCGGTCATATTAGCCTCTGAAAATCCCCTGAGCCATGTGGTGCAGCACCCGCTGTTTACCCTCCAGGTCGGCTCATGGCAGTTGAATTTCAGTAATCACATGCTAATGGCCCTGGTGGCAGGGTTATTGATGATTATCTTTTTACCGCTGGCGGCCCGGCAGCGAACGATGGTGCCGCAGGGCGCCCGCAACCTGGTGGAAACCATCTGTGAATTCCTGCGTGAAAAAGTGGCCCGTCCACAACTGGGTGAAAATACCGACCGGTTCATCAAGTATCTCTGGACAATTTTCTACTTTATCCTGTTTTGCAATCTGCTGGGTATGATACCCACAGACGGGATATTATATTTTCTGATAGGCAAGAATCATCTGGGAGGCACGGCCACGTGCAATATATATATTACAGGTACCCTGGCCGTTACGGCGTTTATAATGGTCCACGTATCCGGTATACGCCATCAGGGTCTGTTTAACTATATCAAACATTTTGTACCTACCGTACCCTGGCCCCTGATACCCATATTATTCGTGCTGGAGTTGTTAGGAGCGTTTATAAAGCCGTTTGCCCTGGCCATTCGTCTCTTTGCAAATATGCTGGCCGGTCATACGGTATTAGCAGCCCTGATAGGGATGGCATTGGTGTTGCATAATTATACCATAGCAGGAGTGACAATTCTGGGTGCGTCGGCCCTGAGTTTATTGGAGCTTTTTGTAGCCTTTTTGCAGGCCTATATATTTACTTTTTTAACCACGATATTTATCTCCGCAGCAGTACATCCGGAGCATTGACGGCGAAGTGTAGCATAGTAATTGATAAAAAATAACAAGAATTACCGTGATACGGCGAAAACTGGAATGTGAATGGTTTAATAGTGCTCTTTCGCACTTTTGCCTGTTAAATATTCCGACCTAATTGTCAGAAAGGTCCTATGGAAGGCAATAACTGGTTTTTAATAAATTTCGGGTTTTTGCCCGAAATCAGCAAAGAATATCAACGGCCGCCAGAAGGCCCTTTAACAGGCGATAATCGTAATATAAAACTGCGGAAGTTAAGTTATATAAACTGGGAGAATAAACAATGAGTATGACTATGTTGGCAACGGAAGGTCAAGGGGCAATTATTTTGGGGGCCGGTCTGGCAATAGCGGGAATAGCTTTGGCTACGGGTATCATAGTATTTGGTGCTGCCAGGGGTATTGCGCAAATTGCAGGCAAGGCCGTGGAGAGTATCGCGAGGCAACCGGAGGCGAGTGGATCTATTTTTACGGCTACGGTGGTTACCGCGGCGTTAATTGAAGGATTTACATTCTTTGCCATAGTGGTATGCCTGCTGAGTATGGGCAATTTGGAGAGTTTAATCAAAATTGTTCTGGGCATTACATGATGACATTTTAACTCAATCAAGGAGCAGTTCATGGAACGGCTCAATTATACATGGTTAATATATGGGATGCTGTTTAACTGTACCCGCGTTTGGGCCTCGGGAGCGGAAGCTGCCGGTGAGGCTGAACACGAGGCACCGGGGATTTTTTCCGGTGACATTTTCACGGCTATTTTCACGCTGGCGGTTTTTCTGCTCGTTTTGTTTATAGTAGGAAAGTGGGCGTGGGGGCCGATATTGACGGGTCTGCAAAAACGTGAGGAACATATCCGCCGAGCGATCGAGATCGCGGAGAAGAAACAGGTAGAAGCGGAAAAGAACCTGGCCGAATATCAACAGCAGTTGGCCCAGGCGAACGAAGAGTCCCGGACAATTATCGAAAGGGGACGCGCCGAGGCGGTGCGCCTGGCCGAAGATCTGCAGCAAAAGGCGCAAAACGAGTCCCAGAGGCTCCGCCAACAAGCTGAACGGGATATAAATTCAGCGAAAAAACAGGCCCTGAGGGAGATTTATCAGCAGACTACGGATTTGGCAACAGAGATGGCCGGGACGATACTGGGCAGAACTATCGGGCCGGAAGATCATCGCGATTTACTGCAGAAGGCGCTGAATAAGTTACAACAGGATGAAGCTGAATAATAAGACAATGGTTAATGAGATACCATTGTATAAGGATTTAAGTTGACGACGGACAATGCACAAGAAATCGCGCAGGTATATGGCAAGGCGTTTTTCGAGCTGGGAGTGGAACAACAGCTAACGGAAACGTTGAGTCTGGATATGGAGCGTCTGGCAGGACTTGTCAAGGCCAATCCTAATTTTGCAGTTTTTCTGGAAAGTCCGGCAATTTCCCGCGATCAAAAGAACGCCAGTATCTCCGAAATATTTACAGACAGAATGTGTCCCTTAACGCTGAACTTTCTGAAAGTATTGGCGGCGAAAGGGCGTTTGAACCTTATCTGTGAAATACACAAGTGTTTTGTCCGAATGGAAGACAAACAGGCCGGTCGAGAACGCGGAACACTCGTTACCGCAATAGAATTATCCGACAAGGAAGTCAATAGGCTGACCGAACAGATCAACCGGGCCATGAATAAAAAGTTAATACTTGAGAACCGGGTGGATAAGTCGATTCTGGGGGGGATGGTCCTGAAAGTAGAGGATACAGTGTTGGATGCTTCGCTGGGAAGGAACCTGCAAAAGCTGTCCCAAAGGCTGCATCAACAAGGCTGAATAAATTAGGTGCACTGAAAAACATATATAAAAATGCGTAAGTTATGTTTGGAATAAGTATATGAAATTCAAAGTGGAAGAAATAACCAGTGTTATTAAACAGGAGATCGCTCAGTTCCAAAGTGAGATGGATGTGGCCCAGGTGGGCCGCGTTCTGGAGGTGGGAGACGGAATTGCGCGTATTTACGGACTTAACAACGCCATGGCCGGAGAAATGCTGCAATTCGAAAACGGTCAGTTCGGTCAGGTGTTCAACCTGGAAGAGGGCTCGATCGGAGCGGTGGTTTACGGCAATTACCTCGGCATTAAAGAAGGAGACGAGGTACGGGGTACGGGTGAGTTGCTCTCGGTGCCGGTGGGACCGGAATTGCTCGGCCGGGTAGTTAACCCGCTGGGTGAACCTATTGACGGCGGTGAACCGTTTAAAAATCTCAGGCGAAGTCCGGTAGAGACGATCGCCCCCGGTATAGCGGATCGTCAGCCGGTGAATGAACCCTTACAGACGGGAATCAAACCTATAGACGCTATGATACCCATCGGCCGCGGCCAGCGGGAGTTGATCATAGGTGACCGCAAGACCGGCAAAACCGCCATCGCCCTGGATACCATCATCAATCAGCGGGGCAAGGATGTTATCTGCGTGTATGTGGCTATCGGACAGAAGGAATCGACCGTGGCGCGGGTGGTGGATATTCTGCGGGAACAGCAAGCGCTGGATTATACCATCGTAGTCAACGCCTCCGCGGCCGATCCGGCGCCGATGCAATACATTGCTCCGTATTCGGGGGTGACCATGGCGGAGCATTTCATGTATGAAGAAAAACGCGATACGCTGTGCGTGTATGATGACCTGACCAAACAGGCACAGGCCTATCGTCAAGTGTCTTTGCTCTTACGTCGTCCACCGGGCCGCGAGGCCTATCCGGGCGATGTGTTCTATCTGCACAGCCGCCTGCTGGAGCGGGCTGTCAAGCTAAGTGACGAAAGAGGCGGGGGTTCGCTGACGGCGCTGCCGATTATCGAAACTTTGGAAGGTGAAGTGTCGGCCTATATTCCCACCAACGTAATTTCGATTACCGACGGACAAATCTATCTGCGACCTGATTTGTTCTTCGCCGGAGTAAGGCCGGCGGTGGATGTGGGGATCAGCGTCAGCCGGGTCGGCGGCAAGGCTCAGGTCAAGGCGATGAAGAGCATCGCCGGTATGCTGCGTCTGGATTTGGCATCGTTCAGGGAACTGGAAGCCTTTGCCCAATTGGGTACAGATCTGGATAAGACTACGCAGGCCCAGTTGGAACGCGGCTACCGGATGGTGGAGCTCCTCAAGCAGCCCCAATATCAGCCCATGGACGTGTTCGATCAGATCGTAAGTATCTTTGCCGGTACGAGCGGACAACTCGACAGTATCGAGGTGGAGAAGATCGCCGAGTTTGAAAAACAAATGCATGAATATCTCCGGACTCACAAACAAGAGGTGCTGGGCGAACTGCGTCAGAAACAAGAAATGGATGATGAACTGAAGAAACGTCTGATCGAGGCGATAAAAGAATTTAAGAATGAATGGAACAAAGACTCCGGAATTAAAAAAATCCAGTCTGAAGACAATTAACCGATAAATGCCCACAACACGTGAAATAGTCAAGCGGCGCAAGTCAGTCGCCAATATTCGTAAGATCACCCGGACTATGGAGATGATCGCGACGGCCCGTTTTAAACGGTCTCACGATAGTGCCTTAGGCGCCCGACCCTATACGGAAAATATTATGCAACTGCTGGCCTATCTGGCGGCGGGCAGTAAAGAATTTGATCATCCGCTTATGGAGGAGAACCATCAGTCAAAGCGCATTATTGTTTTGGTGCTGACCAGTAATCGGGGTTTGTGCGGGGGATATAACGGTAATGTTATTCGCCTGGCGCACAAGGTAATTGAGAAACTAGAAAAAAAGAAGCAGCAGGTTGAGTTGCGGGTTTCCGGTAAAAAAGGCGTGCAATATTTCAAATTTGTCGGTCGGCCGCCGCAGGTTGGTTATACCAAGTATGACGAGAAGACTTCCTATGCGGATGTAGAAGCTTTGGCTGATGAGATCATGGACCTCTACATCAATAAAAAAATAGATGCTGTCCATGTAGTGTATACATGTTTTGCTTCGGCGTCCCGCTTTTTTCCCGATTCCATGCCTTTGTTGCCGTTGACGGCCATTAAAGTTGAAGAACTGGAAACGTTGGCCAAAATACATATACATGATTATATTTTCAGCCCTTCAGCACGGGAGATTCTGGAAGAACTGTTACCCTATGCGGTGAGAATGCAATTGTATCAATGCTTCAAAGATTCCATTGCCAGCGAGCAGGTGGCACGCATGCGGGCCATGAAGGCGGCTACGGACAATGCGGAGCATATGCTAAAAGTTCTCTCGAGGCATTATAACCGGGCGAGGCAGTCCCAGATAACCAGTGAGTTGCTCGACATCCAGGGCGGCGTTGAAGCATTAAAGTAGAACTGAACTAAATGATAATTATATTATAGAAGTATGTTTGGAGCGAAAAAATGAACAAAGGGCAAATCAGTCAGGTCATCGGCAGTACCTTCGATGCTCAGTTTGCCGAAGAGAATGTTCCCGGTATTTATAATGCCCTTAAGATAGACACGGAAATAGGCGGCATAAAAATAAATCTTACCGGGGAAGTTCAACAGCACCTGGGCGGTGGTAAGGTGCGGGCGGTGGCCCTGGGTTCCACGGACGGACTGGTGCGGGGGACCGAGGTGTTGGATACGGGTGAGCCGGTGATGGTACCTGTGGGTGAAGAAACGCTGGGCCGGGTATTAAATCTGCTGGGTGAGCCCGTCGATAACCGTGGTCCCGTAGAGGCCCGGGAAAGACGTCCCATTCACCAGGCGCCTCCGGAATTCTTCAACCTTTCAGCCAAAACGGAAATGTTCGAAACCGGTATCAAGGTGATTGATCTATTATGTCCGCTGGTGCGGGGCGGTAAATGCGGACTGTTCGGCGGTGCCGGGGTAGGTAAGACGGTAATTATTCAGGAGCTCATCGCCCGGTTGGCCAGGTTTCATCAGGGCTATTCCTGTTTTGCCGGAGTGGGGGAACGTACCCGTGAGGGCAACGATCTCTGGCTGGAGATGCAGGAAGCCAAAATCGGTGACACCGGTAAAAGCGTTCTGGATCAGACCGTTATGGTATTCGGACAAATGAACGAACCGCCCGGCGCTCGTCTGCGAGTGGCCCTATCGGCGTTGACCATGGCTGAATACTTACGTGATAAGACCGGGGCCGATACACTATTGTTCATAGATAATATTTTCCGGTTTTCACAGGCCGGCTCGGAAGTATCGGCGCTTTTGGGGCGTATGCCTTCAGCGGTGGGGTATCAGCCTACTTTGGGTACGGAAATGGGTGATCTGCAGGAAAGAATTTCGTCCTCCGATAAGGGGGCGGTTACGTCGATACAGGCTGTTTATGTGCCCGCCGACGATTATACCGATCCGGCTCCGGCAACAACATTTACCCACCTGGATTCGTCGGTAAACCTGCAGCGTTCCATTGCCGAGAAGGGAATCTATCCGGCCGTGGATCCGTTGGAATCCACCAGCCGTATTCTGGATCCGCACATACTGGGAGAACGTCATTACGCGATCGCCCGGCGGGTGCAGCAGTTCCTGCAGCGATATCGTGACCTGCAGGACATCATAGCTATCCTGGGTGTGGATGAACTAAGCGAAGAAGATAAACATGTGGTGGCCCGGGCCCGTAAGATAGAGCGGTTTTTGTCGCAGCCGTTCCTGGTGGCCGAGACTTTTACCGGTATGCAGGGTAAATATACCAAACCGGAAGATACCATCCGCAGCTTCGAAGAGATATGCGATGGTAAATGGGATCATCTACCCGAACAGGCCTTTATGTATGTCGGTGCTGTAGAAGAAGCCGCCGAGAAGGCCAAAATCCTCAGTGGAGAATAATTAAAAACTGTTATGGCTGCAAGTCCCGCGAAAATACGTTGTGCCATATTAACCCCCCAGGCACCGATTGTTGAGGAATCGGTGTTTGATATTGTATTGCCCGCCCACGATGGTCTATTAGGGGTGCTGCCCGGTCATGCCCCGATGTTGTGCAACTTAGGGGCTGGTCTGCTGACCTATCACAACAAGGATATGCATCGACGTACATATTACATCGAAGGAGGATTAGGCCATATCCGGGATAACGAAGTGACGATTATGACGAGCAAGGCAATCTCGTCCACGGAGATCTGCCAGGCAGATGCGGAAGAGATGTTGTTGGAAGCCCGGATAATGCCTATGAGCACCCTTGAAGAAGTAGAAGCCCGCAGGGCCGCCATGCAACAGGCTCAACATATGGTTGCACTATCTAAAGGCGGCTTTTAACATTTCATACGTTCACATCATCCTGTACTGATTTCTGCCAGTGATGAATTTTCTGCGTAAGGCGACGAATTACATCCTGATGGCAACCTGAGTCGAACAGGTTGGTTGTCTCACCAGGATCTTCCTTAAGGTTGAACAACTGACACTTGTCGGCGTCGCTGAGCGAAAGTTTCCAACCGTCGGGGCTGATAACCGCCCGGCTGTATTCATTTTTTGCCTTCTGTAATTCATCCTGAGATGCCAGATTAGTGCCGTCATTTTTTACCTTGAGCGAACCATTGCCTGGATTCCACTGGATAAATACATGGTCTTGCTTGACATTACCGCCTTGCATTAAGGGAACCAGACTCTGGCCCGGTAAACTGTCAGCAGGTTCTTTGCCCATTAGCTCCAACAATGTCGGAACCATATCAATATGACTGACAGGATTTTTAATTAAACGTCCTTGCGTTTGAGGGATCCGCATCAGCCAGGGGACTTTGACCGCCTCTTCGTACATAACGCACTTTTCCACCAGGTGATGGGCACCCATCATATCACCATGGTCACTGGTATAGACTACGATGGTGTTATCAGCCAGGCCCAAATCGTCCAGGGTTTTCAAGATTGCCCCCACGCTGCGATCCACCTGAGTAACCAGTCCCCAATAGCGCGCGATCAGGGCACGAATGTCCTTTTCTTCCCGGCCGTATTTGGCTATACATGCTTCGCGGCTCACGCGATAACGCAGTGGTTCATTTTCCTCCAGGGGATCGTTGAAATTGGACGGTAAGGTAACTGCAGCCGGATCGTGCTCATTATCCAGCGGGCCAAAGAAAGGCATATGTGGCTCCAGGAAGTTTACATAGAGCATGAACGGTTCATGTTGATGACGGCGTAAGAAGTCGCAGGCCTTTAGTTCGAGGAACCTGGGTTTGCATTGTTCGATGGGCAGCCGGGCGGCAAAGGAGCGGCTAAAGCGGTTGTGACTGCCAGGCTGATAGCCTTGTTTGAGTAAAAAATGATGATAGTCACTGCGCTTACTGCGATCCCGTCCCGGGCGAAAGTGCTTGTTGTACATATCTTCTATCGTTACCCATTCATCAAAGCCATGCTGACGATAGAGTTCATCCCCCAGATGCCATTTACCCATATAGGCAGTGGTATAATCCGCATCATTAAGAAGTTCGGCAAAACAAGGAATTTCCAGCGGAAGGGGGATATTGTTTTTAGTACAACCATTAGCGTGAGGCCAAAGGCCCGTCATTACACTCGAACGCGAGGGTGTGCAGACCGGCTGGGTTACATAGGCTCTTTCGAAGACTACGCTTTGGGCGCTAAGTTTATTAAGATTAGGCGTGTGGATTTTGCTGTTTGCATACGCGGCCATGGTGTCGGCCCGCTGTTCATCGGTCCAGACAAACAGCAGGTTCGGTTTACGCTTTTTGGTATTAACCCGCGATACACTGCAACCGGATAGCGCCGTCCCCCACGCTGCCGATTTGATAAAGTCCCGTCGATTGAGATCACGTAATGTCTGCTTATTTATCGAACACATATTTTGATCCGGAATGGTATATGTTTATGTTATGGGCTGCAACTTATAACAAAACAGCGTCAAAATTGTTTCAAGAAGCGCAGGTCATTTTCGGTGAAGTAGCGGATGTCGGTGATGCCGTATTTGCGCATGGCCAACCGTTCGATGCCGAAGCCGAAGGCCCAGCCGGTGTATTTTTCCGGATCGATACCGACCGCTTCAAATACGTTCGGATCGACCATGCCGCAACCGCCCATCTCAACCCAACTCTCATCGCCCTTCTTGTCACGCAGGAGCAGATCCACCTCGCCGGATGGTTCGGTAAAGGGAAAGAAGCTCGGCCGGAAACGCCACTGGGTATCGGGACCGTAAAAGGCGTGGATAAACTGATTGATGGTTGTCTTCAAATCGATCATGCTGACACCTTCATCGACTACCAGGGCCTCGATCTGATGGAACATGTACATATGAGTTGCATCGACGCTGTCGGGGCGATAGACCCGGCCCGGGGCGACCATGCGAATAGGAGGCTTGCGTTTTTCCATGACCCGGATCTGGATGGTGGAAGTCTGGGAACGCAAGAGGGTTTGCTCTTCGATATAGAAGTTATCCAGTGGATCGCGAGCCGGGTGGGCCTGGTCAATATTAAGGGCCACGAAATTGTGAAATTCATCTTCTATCTCGGGGCCGTAACCAATATCGAATCCCATCCTTCCGAAAATTTCCAGCAGCTCACTGACTGTTTGGGTAATCAGGTGGCTGCTGCCCAGATTCATTGGTTTGCCCGGCAGGGTCACATCCAACGAAGGTTCACTTGAGCTGGTTTGCTCCTGCTTTAACTTGTCCTGCAGCTCATCAAAGGCCTGCTTGACCTTGTTCTTGACCTCGTTGGCCAATTTGCCGGCCTGGGGCTTGATTTCCCGGGGAAGATTTCCCAGTTGCCCCAGTAATTGAATTACCTCACCTTTGCGCGAGAGATACTTGATCCGGAAGTTCTCCAGATCGTCAAGATGTTTGACATCTTTCAGGTCCGCCAGGGCCTTTTCCCCAACTTGCCTAAATTGTTCTAAAATCTCGGCCATGTCCTTACACCAATATAAACTGATTTGGTTACCGATAATATCTTAACTGACGCAGAAAAGCAATAGAACCACAGCCGAATACTCCCAAAAGCAGGGCGCCGGGCGCGGGGACAGCCGTCATCGACTGGTAATAATTCACATCATCAAGAATGACGGTTGTAATTTCATTGTCACCCAGATCATGAGCCAGTTCAAAAGATAAAGTATGCGAACCGGAGGCAAACCCCGAGACATCAAGCACTACCGTTACCGGATCTTCCGGAGCCATTGTGCTGGTGAGAGAATATAAAAGGTTGCTATCCATATAGACACTAAAGGTATCAGTTTCAGGCTCGCCGCCACCATCGTCCTCGATAAGCATTTCCAGATAGAACGAAAGGGTATTTTCATTTGCAGCGAGCGTAAAGTTTTGATTTAACACGCTGGCGGTTCCATCTTCCGTTTCGAAAAATTCCGCTACTTCATCATATGTGTTAATATTCACATCTCCGCTTACCAAATTCCATCCAGACCAACCCTGGGAAAAATTTCCATTGGTGACATTGGCCAGGGCCGCCCGGCTTGTGCCAATCAATAAAGCAACTCCCAATAAAAACAGTGCCTGCGTTCTTCTTTTCCTTTCCATGATCGATCCTCCTTTAAAAAAGTAACATTAACCATAAAACTCCTTTTGGTTACTACACTGTTGGTAAAACACAGTGTTTTTTATCAGGCGACTGATTTTAAGGCCTTTTGAGCAGCTTCCACAACCTTATCGAACCCTTCCGGGTCGTGGATCGCCATCTCAGAAAGCATCTTGCGATTGATACTGACTTGGGCCAGCTTTAATCCGTAAATGAATTGGCTGTAACGGAGATTACGCTGTCGGCAGGCTGCGGTGAGGCGGATAATCCACAGGGCACGGAAGTCGCGTTTCTTACGCCTGCGATCCTTAGTAGCCGTTGCCTCGGCGCGGATAATCGCTTCCCGGGCCAAACGCCAATTCTTACTGCGGGGTCCCCTAAAGCCGCGAGCTGCTTTTAATATTCTCTTCTTGGACTGACGCCGAGCGGCGCCTTTACGTACTCTAGGCATGGCAGCTTTCCTTTCATTTTTTAGGTTACTAAATATCTGGTTGCGAAATTGTTCCGGGTGCTAAACGGAGGTTCGCCGCAGGGCAGGTTTTGCCCAATTTACGACTTTTCTCTCCCATACCGGCGGGTCCTGAAAAGGACTCCTCGCAACCCTTGGCTTGCTGGCGGCAGCTGTCAGCCGAGAAGCAAGCTCCATATTTCGAATTAAGCATTATATCACTGAAATTCCCGTTGTAAATGCCCTTTTTTACATAATCGACTTCTTCTTGGGCAATATCTGTTAATATACTTAAGTATAATAACAGTGATCTTATTATACTTTTTGGGCTTAAAGTATAATAACGAATCTCATCAGTGGATTCATGAATGAATTTAAGTCCTACAATGTTAAAATGGGTAGTTTTCTGGCCCTTGGATATGCTCATGTGAGGTTATGGCGGGGGGGCTGGTATATAGATAATTTTAGTCTGGCTGTGCCCCTTGGGTAGGTTCAGCGGGGCTGCGGTTGAAGCAGGTCAGGCTCAAAAGGATCAAGGCAGAGCCTAAAGCAAAGAGCAGCGTGCGAGATAAAGGTTTGTTGGCGAGACTTTCAGCAAAGGTTTGCAAGGGGGTACTCGGGGTATCCTGCTGCTGTTGTTCCAGCCGGGCCAGGGCTTCTTTTAATTCCGGCCAGGCCCTGGGCAGGCTCTCGACTTTGGCGGAGATAGCCTGGATGGGCTGATAGCCTAAATTGCTGATGGCAGCCCGCTCGACAACTGCCGGCTCATTGGTATGTCTTAGCAGTTCCCGTCGGTCCGCCAGAAGCTGATCAAGCTGATCGAGACGGACCTGCTGATTGTGGAGTATATTTCGATCGGCATAATAAACCGCAAGCGGAGGTGAGAGGATAGAGACGGTCACAGTGACCATCCCCACCGTGCTGAAAAGTAGAAAGCACAATATTCTTACCAGCCGGTAGTCGTCCCTTACCCGCGTCTGGTAGGCGGTTTTGTCCATTTTATTTGTTCCAAAGGGCCGTTGTTCCGTAAGAGGCCTGTTTGCCCAGATCTTCTTCGATTCGAAGCAGTTGGTTGTACTTACAGATACGGTCGGTCCGACAGAGTGAGCCGGTCTTGATCTGGCCTGCCCCGCTGGCCACAGCGATATCGGCGATGGTGGAATCTTCGGTCTCACCGCTGCGGTGGCTGATCACGGCAGTCCAGCCGTTCCTCTGGGCCATGCGAATGGCCGCAAAAGTCTCTGTAAGAGTACCGATCTGATTGACCTTGATCAGGACCGAATTGGCGGAACCTTCCTTGATCCCGCGCGAGAGGCGCTGGGTATTGGTTACGAACAAGTCGTCACCCACAAGCTGAATCTTTTGGCCCAGCAAGCTGGTTAGCTTCTTCCAGCCCGCCCAGTCATCCTCGGCCAAGCCGTCCTCGATACTGATAATGGGGTATTTTTTGCACCAGTCGGCCCAATATTTGGCCATATAGTCACTGGAAACCTTCTTTTTCGGAGCGGATTTGAAGAAAACATATCCTTTTTTCGTAGAATTGTAGAGCTCTGAGGTGGCCGGGTCCAGGGCGATGCATATCTGCTTACCGAACCGGTAGCCAGCCGCCTTGACAGCCGCCTCAATCACTTCCAGGGCCTCCTCATTGCTCTTTAGGTTAGGAGCAAAGCCCCCTTCGTCGCCCACGGCGGTGTTATAGCCGCGTTTGGCCAATACCTTCTTGAGGGAGTGGAAGGTCTCGGCTCCCATCCTAAGGGCCTGGGAAAAACTTTTGGCCCCGATGGGCATAATCATAAATTCCTGAAAATCGACGTTGTTGTCGGCGTGTTTACCGCCGTTGAGGATGTTCATCATAGGCACGGGCAGGATACAGGCGTTGCTGCCGCCCAGATAGCGATACAGGGGCAGATTGCAATGGTCGGCTGCCGCCTTGGCTACCGCCAAAGAAACCCCTAAAATGGCGTTGGCGCCCAGTTTGCCCTTATTCGCTGTGCCGTCCAATTCGATCATAAAATTGTCGATTCCCTCCTGATCACGGGCGTCCATGCCGAGGACCTTGGGACCGATGATATTATTGACGTTTTTGACGGCCTTGAGGGTTCCCTTGCCTAGATAGCGTTTGGGGTCCTTATCGCGCAGCTCTACGGCTTCGTGCACACCTGTACTGGCTCCCGAGGGCACGGCCGCCCGTCCAAAAGAGCCGTCTTCCAGGAACACGTCTACCTCTACAGTGGGATTACCGCGGCTATCCAGGATTTCTCTGGCTGTTACGTCCATGATATTGCTATACATAACTCAATTCCTTCCTATATTTGGTATTTACCATTAATTGTTATCGGTCCATGTCCGTTACATCTTGACAAAACCATATGTTTCATTTGTGGGACAACGCTTGCTTAGTGCGGTATCAATGCGGTAATATATAGGCTGAAACCACAATTTGCAAGATGCAATAAAATCGCCCCAATGGATATACTGCCGGACTAACGGGCAGAGATTTAATTGTGGGCTTTTTGGCAGCTAACATCCGGCCCGATGGGCGAGACAGTTAAAGGTGACATTTAATGAAATTTCCCATAACCCGATACGGAATGCCCCAGGTGCTATTTGTGCCGCTGATAATTATTTTGATAGCGGTATTGGTGTTTCTTATCTGGCTTGCAGGTCGTCCCTGGTCTATGGTGGCAGGTGTCGCGGTGGCATTGGGGGTGTTGGCATTTTTCCGTGATCCTGAAAGGAAGTTACCGGAAGGGGCTAATCTACTGCTGGCCCCGGCTGACGGTAAGATCACTGATATTATGGAGGTTGACCAGTGTGAGTATCTCGAAGGGGCGGCTCTTCGGATCGGGATATTCCTGAGTGTTTTTGATGTACACCTGAATCGCAGTCCCTGTGCCGGGCGGGTGGGCTATCTGAAGGCTCATCCGGGTAAGTGTCTCAACGCCATGCGCTGGCATGCGGCCAGCGAGCAAAACCAGGCCCACAGTCTCGGTATTGACTGCCCGGACCATCCGGCCGGGCGGGTGTTGGTTAAACAGATTACCGGTGCCATCGCCCGTCGCATAGTCTGCGACTGTACGCTGAGTGAAGAACTATCGGCCGGTCAGCGTTTCGGAATGATCAAGCTCGGCTCGCGAACGGAGCTCTTTCTGCCGATAAATTCTAAGGCCCAGGTCCTTGTCGAAGTGGGTCAAACCGTCCGGGCCGGAAGTAGTATTTTGGTAAGATATGACCATGATTGATGAACTGAAAAATAAAAAGAAGCAGCGGCGTTTGCGGCACATTGCAGTTTTGCCCTGCCTGATTACTTTGTTAAATGCCCTGTGCGGATTTACGGCAATTCACTTTACCGCTCGAGGTATGAATGAGCCTAACCGACTCTGGCTGGTGAAACCGGAACTTACCTTTTTTGCCGCGGCGGCCTGGATGATATTTATGGCCATGATAGCCGATGCGGTGGATGGATTTGTAGCGAGGCGATCGGGCAGTTCGAGTAATTTCGGCGGCCAACTCGATTCCCTCTCGGATGTTATCAGTTTCGGTTTGGCTCCTGCTTTTCTTATGCTGCGGGTAGTGGAAAGTCATCTTCAGGAAAATGCCACCCCCGTATTCGGCACCTTTTTAGGTCGATTGTTATGGTTGGCGGCGGCGCTTTATGTCTGCTGTGCGATTTTGCGCCTGGCCCGGTTCAACGTGGAGAATGCACCGGAGGAATCGGCTCATATGGACTTTAACGGGCTTCCCTCGCCGGCAGCGGCCGGCTTGATAGCCGCGTTGGTTTTACTATACAGCGACGTCGGGCCGGAACTGCAAAAAGGAATTGCTCCGGATGTGGTTCGTATCGGTGCGCCTATCATTATTTACATACTGCCTTTCGTTACCGTGGGAACGGCCCTTTTGATGGTATCGCGGGCGCCCTATCTGCATATTGTTAACCAGTTCATCCGCGGCCGACGGGCCTTCGAATATGTAGTCATCCTGGTGGCGCTGATGTTACTTCTGATTTGGAAGTTGCAACTGACCCTGGCCGTAGGATCGTTTGGGTATGCGCTGCATGGAGTGGTGCGCTGGCTCTGGCGAAAAAATAAAAAACAGCACACCTCTAAAGGGCAGGCAACCTGATAGAGTTTAAAGCACCCGGCTCTATAGATTTTCAGGACAGGTGAAAGTGGTTCCCGAAGATTCCCCAGCACAAAAGGCTCAGCGACACCAGATGGTTGAGCAGCAGTTACGTGCGCGGGACATTCATGATCAGCGCGTGCTCAGGGTTATGGAGGAACTGCCCCGCCATCATTTCATCCCGCCGAAAAATAAAAATCAGGCCTACCTTGACCAACCTGTGCCTATCGGTAGGGGGCAAACCATCTCCCAGCCTTATATCGTTGCCTTGATGACCGAAAAGCTCGATGTGCAGCCTGACCATCATGTCCTGGAGATCGGCTATGGCTGCGGTTACCAAACCGCCATCCTGGCCCGACTGGCCCGGCAGGTATATAGTGTTGAATTGCTCGAAGAGATCGGCTTATGGGGGCGCCAAAATGTGCAGGAGTTGGGTGTTAAGAATGTTCAGTTTCATATCGGTGACGGCCGGCAGGGCTGGCCCGCTTCGGAATCTCCGGGACAGACTGAGCCGATACAATTTGACCGTATTTTAGTTGCCGCTGCCGCCCGGGATGTACCTGCTGCCTTAAAAGAGCAATTAAAACAAGGTGGCAAGATGGTCATCCCCCTGGGTGCGGCCGAGAGCCAGACGCTTTGGCTTCTGGAAAAACAAGGATCGGAATTTATTGAAACCTTCCTCTGCTACTGCCGCTTCGTCGAACTTGTCTAAAAGCGATAGTATATAGACGTGAAAATTGAAACCGGTAAAATTTAAATTGATTGCTTACCGATAATCGGCAACTATTTTTCCGGCAGGGCGGCGAGGTCTTCATCGCTGCCGACCAGCCATAATACATCCCCTTTTTTGATGACCGTATCCGGTTGAGGTACGTTGATGGTCTGGCGGGCGAGTTTATCTTCTGCTTCAAGTGGAGAGGTGCTGGGCCTAAGGCCGATCAGGTTGACGTGATATTTCTTGCGGAGGTTAAGTTCGATAATCGTCTTACCGTCAAAGCTGGACGTGGCGGTATATTGGGCCAGGCTAAAGCCCGGAGCGAACTCCAGTTTCTCGCTGATCTGAGGGGCCATCAGCTTGAAGGCCCAGCGGGAAGCGGCCTCGTCTTCGGGGAAGATGACCTCGTCCGCCCCGACCCGGCGGAGGATACGGCCGTGCATCAGTCTTTCAGCCCGGGTGCAGATATATTTTACGCCCAGCGATTTTAAGATGACGGTTGCTAGTATGCTTGTTTCCAGGTTCTCGCCGATTCCAATTATCGCCGCTTCAACCTTGTCCACCCCCTGGGCGCGCAGGGCGTCCTCATCAGTCACATCGAGCCGTACGGCAACTGTGACCTCGGTGCTGATATTTTCGATAAGCTTGCGATCCTTATCGATGGCGATAACTTCCGCACCGGCTTTGGTAAGGTTCCGCGCCAGTTGCGTTCCGAAACGTCCCAATCCTATTACGGCAAAGCGCTGCATATATAAACTCCTGTATTATTAGCCAACAATAAGAGGTTCGCGGGGATAATCATAATTAACAGGCCGGGCGTTGAAGGTCAGCGCCGCCAGCAGACTTAATGGTCCCAGTCGGCCCACGAACATCGCTACTATAATGACCCACTTGCCGGCAATTGTCAAATGGCCGGTCACTCCCGTGGAAAGCCCCACCGTACCCAGGGCCGAGGCCGCCTCGAAAAGCAAATCCAGCATATCCCGGCCCAGGCTGTGCTCGGTGATAGTCAGCAGCAGGGTTAAAATCCACAGCAGCAGTCCATAGAGCATGATCAGTGTCGCCACCCTTCGAATAATCATCAGCGGAATGGTCCGGTTGAAGATATGGACCTCACGCTGCCGCCGCATGGTAGTGTAAATGGCCAGCACCATAACGGCAAAGGTCACCGTCTTGATTCCACCGGCGGTTGAACTGGGTGAGCCCCCGACGCTCATCAGGAAGATCAACACCAGCTTGGCACCAGCGCTGAGCTTGGCGATCATTATCGTATTGAAACCAGCCGTCCGGGCCGTAACCGAATTGAAAAAGCTGTCCAGTACGGTTAAACCGTTGTATTCCAGCTGAGTTTCATCAGGTCGTATCCCTTCCAGGATAAACAATAAAATCCAGCCCAGCAGGATTAAGCAAAGCGTAGTGACCAGTACTATTTTACTATGCAGGGTTAAGCGGCCGCTACCGGGCAGGGATTTGGGGTTGATTTTATTTCCCCACCACCAAAATAGTCGTTTACGCAGAATCAGCCATAAATTGTTCAAGACCGGAAATCCCAGTCCGCCCAGAATGATCAGGGGACAAAAAACTCCGTAAACCTGCCAGCAGGTGCGATAGCTGCCTAAAGAATCTTCCTGCAGTGAGAAGCCCGCATTACAAAATGCACTGACGGAATGAAAGACACTCTTAAAGCACCGCTGGGGCGAAGGAAGTTCAGAAGGCCATAAATCATAGAGCCCTACTGCTCCCACCGCTTCCAGCACTACGGTGGTTATACAGATAAACACCACGATACGACCTATCCGCCCGGGCGCCTGTTCGTTCATGATATCACGCATGGCCACCGACTCACGTAGTGATAAGGGACTGCCTAAGAGAAGGGCAAAGAGTGCTCCGAAAATCATAATCCCCAAGCCGCCAATCTGGATAAGGACCATGATGATAGATTGTCCTAAAAGGGTAAAGTCCTCCCCCGTATCACGCACAATCAAACCTGTAACACAGGTGGCGCTGGTAGCGGTAAAGACAGCATCGGTGAAGCTCAATCGTCCTGCGTGATGGGCCGAGGGCAGCATCAATAATATTGCCCCCGTAAAAATAATGAGCGCAAAACTTATTAAGAGTATGCGGGTTGGTGCCCGTCCCGTGGCCGCCGCGGATATACTTAATCGTCCCAGATGTAGAATGACCAGGATCAGCAGATACAGCTTAAAGATCAGCCAGCGAACCGACAGCTCCGTCATACCCTGCTCAGCCGGTGTACCTGAGAGCTTGTCGGCTATAACCAGGGCCGCCGCCGTGAGAAGCAGCAGTGTAAGATCGGGTACCGGTTTTCGCCAGGTAAACTCGCGTCTTTGGGCCCACAGCCAGTGATGTATCTTGCCGGCCCATATGAGTAAAACAGCCAGCAAGGTCACCATATGCAGTAAAAACCTGGGCAGAGGTAAATACACAAAGCCGAATTCCAGGATCAGGCTTACTGCCCCTATGACGATGCCCAGACCCCCCACACAGGTTCCCACATTAAAGGCCCGGCGCTTTATTTTACTATTATCTGCCATTCTTTTAACGCGTATTGTATCACAGCATAGCTTATTAGTGAAGCCATAACAATTAACGTAAGAATTATCCTACTTCAATCAATCCCAGGTCGTCACCAAATTGTTTTTGCAATTCCTGGAGCAATACCTGATGGCGGGGCTGGACTAAATCAGGATCATCCCCAGCCAGAGCGAACGCATCCCGCTGGGCCATCCTCAATAAATCAGTATCCCTTATCAAATCGGCGATTTTTAATTCCGGCAGACCATGTTGTGCGGTTCCAAAAAACTCTCCCGGCCCCCGAATCCGCAGGTCTTCTTCGGCGATGCGAAAACCGTTGTCAGTCTGGGTCATTATTTCCAGACGCTGTTTGCCGGTCTCGGTTCCCGCCTGGGCAAAAAGCAGACAGTACGACTGTTTGTCTCCACGGCCTATCCGCCCCCGCATCTGGTGCAGTTGGGCCAGCCCAAACCGCTCGGCGTGTTCAATTACCATCACTGTGGCATTGGGCACATCCACTCCCACCTCGATTACTACCGTTGCTACCAGTATCTGAATCTTTCCCGAGCGAAACTTCTCCATAATCTGTTGTTTTTCATCCCGTTTCATCTGCCCGTGCAGCAGGCCAACCCGGAACTCGGGAAATATATTTCGCTGCAGGTTTTCATATTCGGCTGTGGCCGCTTTGATCGGATCAACTCTTGCCGGAACATTGCCTGGCATCCAGGATTGATTATTTTCACCCAAGGCTTGTTCTTCTAATCCGGGAATTGTTTCTTCCTGTTCCTGTTCTTCCACTCGGGGATAAACAAAATAAACCTGTTCTTGCGCCTGCAGCCGGGAACGAATAAATTCATAAGCCGGTGTGATTTTTTCCGGCGGATACTGATAGGTAATAATTTTCCGCCGACCCGGAGGAGAGTGTTCTATTGTGGAGACATCCAGATCTCCAAACACCGTCATCGCCAAAGTCCTGGGAATCGGTGTGGCAGTCATGACCAGATAATGCGGCGCGACGTCCTTGCCCCGGATAGTCATCCGCTGGCGTACCCCAAACTTGTGCTGCTCATCTATAACTACCAGGGCCAGATTCTTAAATCCCACATCCTGCTGCAGCAGAGCCTGGGTTCCTACCACGATATCAATTAGGCCCTGACTAATCTGTTCGGTAATTTCGGTACGTTTCTTTCCGGTTAGCCCGCCTTTTATAAGTACACGTTTGACCCGGCTATGGTGTAAATACTGTTCGATGCTCTGAAAATGCTGCTCGGCCAGAATCTCCGTCGGCGCCATAATCGCCACCTGACGATGATGTCCCACCGCCAACAAGGCGGCATAGAGCGCTACCACCGTTTTACCGGATCCCACATCACCCTGCAGAAGCCTGTTCATTGGTACCGACCGGGCCATATCCGTACAGATTTCGTTTATTACCTTGTTTTGATCCTCGGTCAGATCGAAGGGAAACCGTTGCCGAATACGCTCATCCAGCCGTTCATTGATTTCCAGGGCATAAGCCTGCTGCAGCGTTTGTATCTTCTCCCGACGTAGGCCGATACCCAACTCCATAAGAAATAACTCATCATACGCCAAACGTCTGCGGGCCTGACCGATCTTGTCCTGATCAGGTGGTCTATGTATCCATTCCAATCCCTGCCGGCGGGATGGTAGTTTGCGCTCCCTACAAAACTCTTCATCGTAGCGCTGAGGCACCATCTCCAGCATCTGGTCCAGCGAGCCCTGGATAATGCGCCCAATATCACTCGACGACAATTCACCAGAGGCCGGATAAATCGCTATTCCGGCCTGGTCCCCCTGACCCAGTTCTTCTATTTCCTGAATTTTCTGCCAGCGAGGATTCACTAATTGATAGGCTTCTTTATATTGCGATACCTTGCCCCAGGCCGCCAGTCGATCACCGGGTCGTAAACTGTCCCGCAGATACCCGCCATGAAACCAGATCAGTTCACAGCAACCGGTAGGATCTTCCAGTTTCAACTGAAAGCGCGGCGGCCGGGAACGTCCGCTGTAGCGCAGGGAAAGAATTTGTCCCGCCACAGTTACCCGGTGGTCCGGTACCAACTCGTTTATCAAAGTAAGCGGTGGTCGAAATTCATGATCACGAGGGTAGTATTCCAACAGATCACCCACGGTGTGCACACCCAGTTGCGCCAGCTTCTGGGCCCGCTGCGGCCCTACCCCTTTTAGAAAACGAACCTCGGTATCAAGACTGATTTGTGTCTGCGCTTTTATGTTCATCAATTTTTATGGAAAGACCTGACTCGACTGAGTATCTTCACCGCTTTCAAGACAGCACCGCTTATTATAGATGAAACGGATCCCCCCAAAATCCTGTGGACTTTAAACGTTTATCCTTCTGCCTGCTCAACTTCGTTTTCGGGTTTGGCCCCGGTCTGGCGCACGATTTCATCCAACAGCTTGCCGAGATTATCATACTGACGGTCGGAAAGCTTTATTGTTTTTTCTCCTGCATCTATTTCATAGGCGATGGTAAGTAAACCCTTATCTTTAAAACGACGCTTGTCTATTTTTTTCATTGCCCGGTAGGGAATTTTTTCCCCGCTGGATAAAACCAGGCCTTCCTCATCGGCTACGATTTTCCTGGAGGTAATCTGGAATCCAAAATATAACGAGCAAAGGGCAATTACCGCCAAGGGGATAGGTGAATATTGATTGAACAGTAGATTAGCGGTGGGCTTGCCATCATTTCCTTCCAACTCCTTGTCCCGATAAGATCCGAACCAGCCGTCATACCCAAACCAAAGCGCTCCGGCCAGGCACAGAGCCGCCAGGTAAAATCTGTTGTTACGGGTAAACTTGCTTCCAGTTGCTTCTACTGCCATTAATTCACTCCTTGAAAATCTGAGTCGTTTTTTTCAATATTGTTGTCTTGTTGTGCGCCGCGTTGGTCAAAAAACCGCCTCTATAATCCCATTTTTCCCGGTTAATTGCAAGTATTTATACCTAATAACTATGTACCAAATATTCTGCTAAAATAGCGCCTATCCAATAGAGCCGCTTTTAACAAAGATTATTATGGGAACATGTTTAGTATATGTAAACTATGGGCTGACCTGAAGTAATAAAAAATTTGTTAAAACGCTTGATTTTCTGGAATAATGTGGTACAATAAAGTATCAAATAAGAGTTCTCATTTATTTTTGCCCTATTCTCTGGGCGTTGCAAAGTCAATAATGTTCCAAATTTTGGGGAGAGCAAGCTGGACAGTTTCTGTATGTATGCTTCGCTCGTATATCTCGGCACAGGGCCGAGATAGAGCGTTAATCAATACTTGGAAGGCTGCGCATGTTGCTGATGCGCAGCCTGTGAAAATCAAAATATGGCTTTTGGGGCTGGCCGATAGTCCCTGAATATGACTGTGCTTTCAGGTACAGCCAAAAGTATGCGGCATAATGCTGCTGGCTGTTGTCACAAAAAGATTAATAATTGCTATTATAGTAAATGCAACAGCCCAACAAACCTGAGCAAGCTTGCTCTGCGGTAGTAAGCTTGCTTTTTTTTATTTCCCCCCCCTGTAAAACATTTTGTCAGAAGATAAATGTCCCAAAGTAAAAAAAACTTGCTCCCATCCCCTGCCATAACGTGCTATCTCCGCGGTCTAATAAGAATTTGACTTATCTGAAACTGTTGTTAAGATGGTAAACTTATTGTATTCTGACACTGATGTTGGAATTGACCAAGGAGTTTCCGTTGCTCTTATTTGTTTATAGAGCCTGACAGCTAAAAATACGCCGGATAAGTATGTTTGCTATAATTTCCGATATACACTCCAATCTTACCGCCCTTACGGCCGTTCTGGATGATATTGAACGCCGCGGCGTCAAGGAAGTATTCTGTCTGGGCGATATTGTCGGCTATGGCCCCGAACCTCGTGAGTGCCTGGACCTCATTGTCGAACGCCATATTGCCAGTATTATGGGTAATCACGACCATGCCGTCTTTTATGAGCCCACCAATTTTAATACCGGTGCCGAGCGGGCCAGTTATTGGACCCGAAGCATATTAGAGCAGGAAACTGATAAGGAAAAGCGCATTATGCGCTGGTCCTTTCTGGGGCGACTGCCCATCCGCATCCAGATGGACAACATTCTCATGATTCACGGCTCACCCCGACGACCGGTGAATGAATATATCTTCCCGGACGATATCTATACCAATTCCTCCAAGCTGCTTGCCATCTTTGAAAAAGTCCAGCATATTTGTTTTGTCGGTCATACTCATGTGCCTGGCGTTTTCCTGGATGATCCGGATTTTTATGCTGTGGACGAGTTGGATTATACGTATCCAATAACCCAAAAGGAAAGGGCCATCATCAACGTCGGCAGCGTCGGTCAACCACGTGATCAGGATACTCGTGCCAGTTACGTCGTCGTCAATGAAAAGAAAGTTGATTTTGTCCGGGTTGCCTACGATCTGGAAGTGACCGTTGCCAAGATTCTGGCCAATCCACAACTGGACGACTTTGAGGGTGAACGGCTCCGCGACGGACGATAATATTACTATATTGTATTTTTACCTTAATTTTTGTCTTTTACTTTTTACCTTGAATTTTAATTATGGATTTTGATTTCAAAAGAATGATGGTGGCTGTTCTGTTGTGCATGATGATCATGTTGTCCTGGCAGATGTACGTAGCCAAAAAACAAAAACCAACCCAGGAACAAACGCCCACCTCTCCGGCTTCCTCCTCAGAGCAAGCAGCTTCCGCGACGCCCAAACCCGGTTCAACCGCTGAAGCTTCACCAACCCAGGAAGCAGTAGCCCTTCAGGGTGGTAAGGGATGGCATCTTAAGCAGTCGTCCAAGCCCATGTCCCGGCAGTATGTCCTGGGTGACTTGATAGTCAGAAAAGGCGGCTACAAGGCTCAAATTACCCTCGATGCCGGTTCAGCCTCGATCTCGCAGGCTTTGCTCAGCGAGCACAAATATAAAATCACCGACGAAAAAACAGGCTACCCCGTACTAACTCCTACGCTAGACGCACAAAGCATTGCCCGCAAGTCCCTGATGTTGGGATCATTAAAACTCCTCGGCCGGAACGATTCTTTTAATCTGGCCCAAAGTTGCTGGCATCTGACTTCGGACGTAACCGACCCCTGTACAAATGTCCGTTCTATTACCTTTAGCACTTCTATCGTTGATCAACAGGACCAGCCTATACTTGGCATATCCAAGACATTTTCTTTTGGGCCGGATAGTTACCTGGTGGATTTAGCCCTGGCCCTGGACAATAAATCTGTGCAACCACTCCAGGTTGAGTCGCTGGAATTTTTCGGCCCCATGGGTCTCTTGCGGGAAGATCCCCGTACCGACAGTCGTACCTTGATTGCCGCTTATCTGGATCGTGACGGTGCATTTGTCAGTGGCAAAAAACAACGTTGCACATTAGTCAGTGTTAAAGAGGCACAAGCTTCCGTAGAAAGGCCGGCCAGTTCTTCCCTGTTATGGTTTAGCGTGGCCAACAAATATTTTGCCTCTGTTCTTTGCGATTCTGCCACATCCAAGTCTTCCGATCTCCTCCGGTTTTCGACTGATCCTGTAAGAGCAGAGGTTATGTATCCCACGACTGCCGACAGCGAAAAAAATCTATATACTAAAACTCTGGGCGCCCTGGCCTGGCTGAAAATGGACAAGCCTCTGGCTCCCCAAACTAAAATTTCCAAAAACTTCCAGGTCTATCTGGGGCCGATTGACCCGGAAATCTTTGCCGAGAATCCACGATATGCCGGCCTGCATTTTGACAAACTCTCGTCCCGTCAGACCTGCTGTACCTTCTGTGCCTTTAGCTGGCTTACCACTATTATTTTCAAAATGATGAAGGGAATCTATCTGATCACGGGCAATTATGGAGTCGCCATCATCGTTTTGGTACTCCTGGTCCGCCTGCTGCTCCATCCCATCACCAAAAAGAGCCAGGTCAATATGATGAAAATGCAGACTCTTTCTCCCCAGATGGAAGAGATCAAAACCAAATATGCCGGCAACAAAGAGGAAATACAGAAACGCACCATGCAATTGTATAAGGAGCAGGGCATGGTTGGTAATATGGTCCTGGGCTGTCTACCCATGTTTCTGCAGTTTCCCATCTGGATCGCCATTTTTACCGCGGCCGGCTATAACGTCGCTCTGCGTCATCAGGGGCTGCTGCCGGCCAGTTGGCACTGGCTGAACGATCTGTCTGCTCCGGACCGGCTCATCCCTTTTACTTTGTTCGGATTGCATCACCCCATAAAATTACCATTTCTGGGTGCTTTTATTGGTGATATCGATGCTATCAATCTACTACCCATTTTGCTTTGTATCGCCATGTTTCTGCAGACCAAGTTTTCCCCTCAATCGAAGATGTCCGTCGCCGCCAATCCTCAGACGGCTCAGCAGCAGAAAATGATGCTCTACATGATGCCTGTCATGATGTTTCTTTTCTTTTATTGCGCCCCTTCCGGCCTGAATCTTTATATCATGGCCAGTACTTTCGGCGGGTTGATTGAGCAGCATTTCATCCGTAAACACCTCCAGGAAGAAAAAGCAAAGGCCGCGGTGGGCACTACCACTGCTACCACCAAAATCAGCTCGCGCATAGGCCCTAAAAAGAAAAAACCCAAACCTCCCTTCAAATACATGTAATTTCTTGACAAAACGGGCCCCAAGTCATATTATCCCTATAGAAAAGATAGGATAAGCTTGTCGTTCATTATTTAGAAATGAGGGTTAGTTATGGCTGCGTATTTTGAGGATAATTCATTTTCAATCGGTAGAACCCCACTGGTCAAGATAAATCGGATTGGACAGGGCAGCGGTGCCACCATCCTGGCCAAGATTGAGGGCCGCAACCCCGCCTATTCGGTTAAATGCCGTATCGGGGCCAGTATGATCTGGGATGCCGAGGAGAAACAGCTCTTAACGCCGGAAAAGGAGATTATCGAACCTACCAGCGGCAATACCGGAATTGCCCTGGCATTCGTCGGAGCGGTACGAGGTTATAAAGTTCATCTGGCCATGCCCGAAACGATGAGCATGGAACGGCGGAAGGTTCTGATTGCACTGGGGGCGAATCTGATTTTAACCGACGGTACCAAGGGTATGCCCGGTGCGATCGCCAAGGCCGAGGAGATCGTCGCATCCGATCCGGATCGATATTTCTTGCCCCAACAATTTAAGAATCCGGCCAATCCCCTCATACATGAAAAAACCACCGGGGCGGAAATATGGGAAGACACCGCAGGTAAAATTGATGTTCTTGTTAGTGGGGTTGGCACCGGCGGAACGATAACAGGCATAAGTCGATATATTAAAAATACCCAGGGTAAAAAGATTACTTCTGTCGCAGTGGAGCCGATGGATAGCCCTGTTCTTACCCAGCACCTAAGCGGCCAGGAATTGCAGCCCGGACCGCACAAAATCCAGGGTATTGGTGCCGGGTTCATCCCTGACACCCTGGACCTTTCCCTGGTTGACAAAGTAGAGACGGTTTCCAACGACGATGCCATCACCTACGGCCGGCGGCTGGCGCGCGAGGAAGGAATCTTATCCGGGATTTCCTGTGGGGCGGCCATGGCGGTCGCTGATCGCCTCGCGCAACAACCGGAATATGCCGGTAAAATTATTGTGGTAATTCTGCCCGATGCGGCGGAACGTTATTTAACGGGCCCGCTGTTTGAGGGAATGTTCAAGGATGCTGCCATGGCCAAATAAATAGTGGAAGATGTGATTTCCCCGCCGACTTTTTCTTAAATCTCACCACTCACCACTTTATTATCACTTGGCTTGTAGTTTTTTCAGCTCAGCCAATACCTCTTCGCAGCGCATGGCCTCGGGTAGTTCCCCCAACATAGTTATAACAAAGGCCGTAGAGTTGATCTGATTAAGAGATCCGTGGGTACTGGAGGCACCGCGGAGCAGGGTATAGAAAAATTTACTGCCATGCACCCAACCGTCATCCAGACAGACGATCAAGTCCGCCGGTTCTTTCACCAGTCCGTGAAAGGCTCGCCAGATACGCCGCAGTGGATCGGGATAGATGTGTTTTATCGTGGCATCGAATAGAGCCCGGTCGTCGATGAATCCTTGCCCGTCCACTTTTCCACCCTGCTGCAATCGACGGATGATACCCAGTAGTTGCAGTGGGTCATTCCGCTTAGAGGTATAGCTGAAGCGACCATCGGGTCCCTGCTGTATGATAGCCTTGCCGTCGATATTTTGTACTACAATCTCATCTCCCTGCGGGTAGCAGGCTAAAGTGACTGCCGGGTCCTGAAGTAGGACCTTGGAGACCTCAGCCGGTTTCTTTGTAAAAAAGGCTGCGTACGTCACCAGGCCATAACTTACGGTAACCACATCCTGGTCAGTTTCGATATCATCTCTCAACCTGAACCCGTTATCTTTTAGTAGTTGCTCAAAGGAAACCCGGCCTCTGCCTGACATATTATGCCCGTGATCGGCTAAGAGTGTTATTTTCACCTGCCCTCGTCGTTCATAGACGATCTGCTCACATAACTGATCAACTGTGCGCAGGTATTTTAAGATGGCTTCTCTGCCGCCCCGGGTGCCCAGCCCAGCGGTGCCTACGCTATAGCCGATCGCCGTTCCCTTTTGCACCTGGCGAAAGACCTCCATCATCCCGCGCAGTTCGTGCTCAAAGACCATTTCCGGATCGATGTACGCCACGGCATCGAGCTTAAACGAGCACCGATAATCCAATATTTTTGCCCAGTCGGCCGCTTCCCCGCTGAGATAAATATCATTACCGCTTATCATGCGGTTTTTCTCTGGATCAAAGTGCATGGCTTGATAGGCAATGGGCTGTCTGCCGCCGAAAATCTGCTGGAAGGCCAGATCTGTCATAGCCGGAAAGGTGCTCACTAATCGACTGGGTCGATAAAACAATCGAAAACAACCCTGCCCATAAAGTTCCTGCACCAACTGGAAGGGCACTCCGTCCAGCGCGATAATGAAATGAGGAACATTGGTCGCGTCTATTTCATCCAGGTTTACTTTTTCCGTTTCGTAGTCTTTAAGATCAGTAATGCGCAGCTCCACTTTACGACCACTCTGGTCTTCGCGCTGCCAGTAATCTGCCACGTGGTCCTTATCGGTGTCAAACGACGATACTTTACTGCCGTCGCTGGTGAACTGAATACGCATAGGACGTTCGGGAAATTGCGGCATCGATCTGCAGCCCCGCAGCATGAATACAGACAACAAGACAAATAAAACTATGATAAGCCCGCCTAAACCACCCCTTCTGCGACGAATAAACTCCGGCAAGCTGTCCAACTTCCCGGTTAAGACAGAAATATAATATTTAAGAACTTTATACATCTTGCTAATAATTGTGTATTTTTTAGCTCTGCCTGTCAAACAATAAGACAAATTTTATATTATGACAAATCCCGCCCATTTGAACATGGGTATTCAAAAGGCTCCTGTCATTACTTCCTTGAAATATAATCCCTGATCGATATAATGATAGCCGAATTGCTTTAGTCCCATACTACCAACTTGTCAAAAACAGAAATCCGTAATAAATCTTGGTGTTGTTATTGTTATAACTGCTTTGTACATACTTGGTTACGGCGGCATTCTGGCGTTCCTTCTGCGTTGGTTTGGGCAAAGTCTTTCTGCGCATTTATCTCTCCTTATCTCGGGTTACTTTTTCTGAGTTTCTGATTGAGGCCGACGTCTAATTAATTTTACCAGGCATCCAGATTAAAAGGAGAACTAGACCCATGAGCATAAATGGTCAAAATCCAGCATGTAAACAAGCGGCAAAAAATTCTAAAAAACCGATTTTAGAAATGGTAGAAAACAGCACCGCAAGCATTCCCAGAAAGTCAAGAATTCAAAGAATTATGATGATTTCAACGCACGGGTATGTTTCTGCGCAACCGGATTTGGGCAGCCCCGATACCGGCGGTCAAGTGGTTTATGTTCTGGAGTTGAGCAAATCCTTGGCCCGACTGGGATATAACGTGGATATATATACCCGGCAATTTGAAGGTCAGCCTCGTGAAGACAAGGTCTCGGACCGCGTAAGAATCCTGCGTTTTCCCTGTGGGGGTTCTGATTTTATTCCCAAGGAAATTTTATGTGAGCAAATACCGGAGTGGGTTACCAACGCAAAACGATTTATCGAAGGCAAGAAACTGCGCTATAATTTTATCAATAGTCACTATTGGGATGCCGGTCTGGCCGGACAAAGCCTTGCAAATCATTTCCAAATTCCCCATGTCCATACTCCTCATTCCATCGGTTCCTGGAAAAGGGAAAATATGGATGGTGATCCGGAAGACCTGGAACAGAAGTACAATTTTCGCAAGCGTATTCGTGAGGAAAAAATTATTTATGATGAGTGTGATGCGGTAGTGGCCACAACTCCCGTGCAGCGCTATATACTCGACAAAGGTGAATACGATGTGCCTATCGAAAAGATTTATATCCTGCCCCCCGGTTATGACGATATGCGCTTTTTCCCTATCTCCAAAGCCCAGAAAGCAGCCCTGAAACGCGATTATGGCTATGAGGGTCGGCTTATTCTCGCTCTGGGACGAATGGCGCATAATAAAGGATATGATCTTTTGATGCGGGCGATGCCCGTAGTATTTAAACGAGTTGAGGATGCCAAACTATTGCTTGCTCCCGGTTCCCCCGAACCGGATGATGAAGAAGTACGGCGGGTAAAGGAACTGAAAAAACTGGCGCAAGATCTGGAGATCGCCGACAGAGTTATTATAAGGAACTACATACCCGACGGTGACCTCGAAAATCATTATCGGATGGCCGACGTCTTTGCTCTCAGTAGCAGGTATGAACCTTTTGGCATGACGGCCGTTGAGGCCATGGCCTGTGGTACACCAACCGTCATCACTACCGAAGGCGGTTTGTGGGAACAGGTTGAGTGGGGGCGTGAAGCGCTCTACGCGAATCCTTTTGATCCGGAAGTCTTTGGACACGCTATAGCTATGATTCTGCAACAACCGAAGGTTGCCGATCAACTGGCCAAAAACGGCCCCCAAAAAGCACGCAGCGCCTTTACCTGGATGGGTATTGCCCAGCAGGCCCTGCGCATTCTTAGTAACGTCCGCGTATAGAATAGATAATCAATCCAGAACAAGAGGAACACTCAATAATGCTGTCAAAAGAACGTATGCTCATCAGTGATCTGGACGGCACTCTGATCGGTGATGATAAGTCTTTGGAACAATTTAACCAATGGGTTCAATCTTGTCGTAATCAACTGGGGTTGGTGTATGCAACGGGCCGATTTCTGCCGTCTATTATCGAAGCAGTCCGGACAACAGCTCTGCCGGCACCGGATATAATCATCAGCGCCGTGGGAACCAGCATATACCATTATCCCTCCAATCAACCCCAAAGTGATTGGCACAAACATATCAATTATAACTGGAACGCCCAAAAGATCAGGGACATGTTTGCTAAGCGTAGTGAACTGGAACTGCAACCGGATGAATTTCAATCCGACTATAAAGTTAGTTATTATTTACGTGATGCCACCCCGGAACAACTGCAATCATTGCATGATGAAGTAACCGGTGTATCGATAGAATCGGAAATGATTTACAGTTCTAACCGTGACCTTGATTTTCTCCCTATCCGAGCTGACAAAGGTAAGGCGGCCGTTTTTGTGGCTTCCCATAATCAGATCCCGGCCGAGCGCGTTTTGGTTAGCGGCGATACCGGAAATGACCGGGCACTTTTTGGTCATGGTTTTTGCGGCATCGTGGTGGGTAACGCTCAGCCGGAATTAAAAAACTTTACCGGACCTCAGGTTTATCATGCTCGGCAGTCTTTTGCCGCGGGCGTTCTGGAAGGCATTAAACATTGGTGGAATGGAAAAATTTCCTGATTCACTCTTATACGCATTCTCGCTTTGCTTGTTGAACAATTCTTAATTGCCAGAGAAGGGATCGGGCACACCAATAACTGATTATTAATCAATTTCAGGGGGATCAACTCAGCAAAAAAAGTAATATCAACCACAGAAAGACCCTCTAGCGGCCGATAAGCGTAATATATAAACTGCGAAAGTGAGCTCTTGATATGTGGAGGTAATTAATGGAAGGCAAAGGCATTTATCAGGAACAGGTATTCCAGAATCAATTCAACAAAATTCCCCGCAAACATGTATTGCAAATCACCAATCACGGAACACATGAGTGGAAGGTAAGACCAGGTTTACCCGACACCGGCGGCCAAAATGTGTATGTCAATGAGTTTACCGAAGCCTTGATAAACCTGGGTTATCGGGTAACGATTGTGAACCGGGGAGGCTACCAGGACCCGATCAACGGTCAGGTTCGCCGAGGCGTGGTATATCATCCGACCGGCAACGCCCGGATTATGTATCTGGAGGACGGATGTGATCAATTTGTCCGTAAGGAAGACATGGACGAACATCTGCCGGCCCTGGCGGACGATTTGTGGAATAAGCTGGAAAAAGAAGATGATCATTATGATTTGATTTTCAGCCATTATTGGGATGCGGGTAAATTAGGGAATCTCCTCAACAAGAAAGCCCAGCAGCGCGTGAAACACTTGTGGACACCGCATTCCCTGGGGGCATTGAAGAAAATGAATATGCCCCCTTCGACCTGGGCGGACCTACGAATCGACGAACGTATATCTCACGAAAAACAGCTACTACAGGAGGTAGATGGATGTGTGGCCACCTCTTCCAAAATTCGGGAAATGCTCACTGACGCCTATCGGGTAAAGGTGGATTATTTCCTGCCTCCGGGAATCGATGATTTACGGTTTCACCCTCGCCAAAAAGATGAATTGAAACCCATCTGGAATTGGTTGGCTCAGCAAAGCCCTCTATCGCCTCGCGACTTGAAGCATCGCCTTTGGATCATGGAGGTAAGTCGCACCGACGACACCAAACGAAAAGACATATTGATCAAGGCCTTTGCCCAGGTCAAAAAAGAAATACCCGAAGCCATGCTCATGGTGGCAATCGATAAAAACACCCAGGAACTTTACAAAAAGCTTACAGGTTTGATCGATGAGTTGGGATTAAAGGACGATGTAATAATCTTGGGATCAGTATGGGACCAGTTACCCTTGCTATATAATGTAGCGGATGTGTATTGCACACCTTCGATAATGGAGGGTTTTGGCATGAGTGCTCAGGAAGCCGCCGCCACCGCTACTCCCGTCGTAGCCTCGAACCTGGTGCCGTTTGTCCAGGAATATCTGTTGGGCGATGCGCCCTATTGTCGGCATAAAGCGGTCAATGGCGACCAACTCGATTTACATTTTGGTACCGCCGGCGTAGTAGTTCCAAAAGATTATGTGGATGGCTTTGCCGAGGCGCTGATCGAATTGCTAAAATGTAAGTTGTTGCGGCATTTAATGGGACACCAGGGCCTGAACATTACTATTCCCCATTTTACCTGGGGCCGAATGGTAACCAATCTCTTGGAGACGCTGGGGTTTACTTCTGAAAAAAACTAAAGTCGTAAAGCAAACCGGCAAAAGCAGAAATAATAACCAAAAAATATCGGTTCATCCGATAGAAATAAAAACATATTTCTGTTATGAACAGTTTCATATTTGGGAGTAAAGAATGTCTAAAGATATCCCCTCGAATCTTGCCCAAAAATTGATTGACCTCTGGGCCCAACAGGGCCGCGACGGTTTTTTGCTGAGCGAATTATCCGCCGCCCGGACCGACACCCGCCAATGTCTCGATCCCGAATGTGATATATCCTTTCGGTTCCGCTGGCTTCCCCATCGTGAAATAAGAGGCGATGTAGCAGAATTACAGCGCCGTGGTATTCTCAACCCTGACCGTGATGAAAGCTCTCTTTTTCGTGATCCCCGCGACCCTTCCGGCCGCCACTGTTTCCTCTGCCGGGAAAATATAAAACAATGTCATCCCCTCGAAGTCCTGTATCCCCTTAATCTTGCCGGCCGCGAGTATCTGGCCGGAGCCAATTTCGCCTGGATCGAACCGGATCACTTTACCGTCATGGCCGCCGAACATATTGATCAAACCTATTCCAGGCATGTCCTCGAGGCCGCGATTGACCTGCATCGTCAAACTAACGGCCAATTCCGCGTGCTCTTCAACGGCACCGGCGCTGGCGCTACCATCCCCTGGCATCTGCATTTACAGATTACCACCGAGCCCATGCCTGTCGAACTGCTCTCCCCCCAAAAAGAACATCTTTATCCCACAGTTGTTTGTCGATTTGATTTGTCCAATGCCGCTACTATAGACAACGCCCACCGTTGTGCCGATTCCTGGTTGAGCGAAGATGCTGAAAATCGAAGTATAAATTTATTAGTTGCCACCCCAAACGGCCAAACCACCGTATTCATATTTCCCCGCGATAAGCGTTATGCTCAGGCTCCGGGCAAAGGCTTGATAGGCGGTTTTGAAGTTGCCGGTGATTTTGTGCTCAGTGCCCCAGCCGAGCTTGAAACCTTTAAAAACAGTTCCGCCCAAACAGCCCGGGATATTCTTACTCATATTTCCCCTCCCGACTGGAACCCAGCAGCAAAGCCATAATCGCAAAAAATAACACCCCGATTGCGACGGCAAATTCACCCAACTGTTACGCCCGGCTTTTTACCTTTTCCCCCGGTGCCAGTAATTGAAAGTTCCCTTTTTCCACCAATGCTTCTAGCTTGCGCCGAAACTCAGCATTGGGCCTGACGCTCTTCCCTGCCTGAATGGTCACGCGCAGATTTCGGCTCGTTCCCACCGACACATAAACCGGACAGCGCCCCGGATGAGAAGCACATAATGCTTTCAAATGTTTTAATGTATCTTTATCGCAATGGCTCGAATCCAACTGCACCGAGACAGCCCCGGTGAGCTCCTCCTCGGCCCGGCTCATATCAAAGACTTCGTTAACCCGAATCGAAGGTTCTTCTCGACGAAAATCTACCATCCCCCGTAAAAATACCATCCGGTCTTTCTGGATGAGTTCATCATAGAGGGCCAAGGCATCAGGAAATATTACCCCCTCCACCGTACCGTTCAGATCTTCCAGGGTAAACATCGCCATCCTTGAGCCGGCTCCCCGTCCATTTTTGGTAACACAGTAACGCAGCCGGGAAATTATCCCTCCGATTATCACCTCCATATTTGCGGTTATCTGTTTGAGGGTATTCGAGTGGGCTGTACTGTAATCATGGATAAATTCGGCATATTGCGAAAGGGGATGGTCGGTAACGTAAAAGCCCAGCACATCTTTTTCATACTGCAGCAGCAGCGGCTGGGGCCACGGGTGTACCTCCGGAAGCTTCAGTGATTCTCGACGTGTTTCTTCGTCGTTCTCAAAGGCGTCGAAAAAGCTCAACTGGCCCTGCCGACGATCCTGCTGGACCTTGCCCCCCATGGTAATAGCGTCTTCCAGAACCGCCATCATCTGGGCCCGGGAACCGCCCAGCGAATCAAAGGCGCCCGCCTTAATCAACGCCTCCAGCGCACCCTTATTGACGACGCGCAGATCGACCCGCTCACACAGGTCAAAAATACTATCGAAGGGACCACCTTCCTGTCGGGCCCGGATAACTTCCGCCACCGCCTTGGTCCCCACCCCCTTGACCGCGGCCAATCCAAAACGAATACACTCACCCGCAGGTGCACGACCGTGCTTGGTAGTGGACGGCTCGACGGGAGCTGATTTTTGTTTACCTTTGCCGCCGGGGCTTGTCTGTTGTTTTTCGGTATCCGCCAGGTCGCTGTCCCCGTCGCTGTAGATTACGGTAAAGTCGGTAAAACTCTCATTAAGGTCCGGAGGCAGCACCTTGATACCCATGCTCCGGCATTCCTCGATATACTCGGCCACCTTTTCCGTGGAACCCATTTCAAAAGTTAAAAGGGCCGCCATGAACTCTGTGGGAAAGTATTCCTTAAAGAAAGCCGTCTGAAAGGCCAGGATGGCATATTGAGTGGAATGGCTCTTATTGAAACCATAGCCGGCAAAACGCTGGATCAAGTCGAACAGTTCCTGCGCCTTTTTTTCATTGATGTTTTTTTCGACGCAACCCTTGATAAAATTATCCGCTTCCGCCTTGATCGTCTTGTGCTTCTTTTTACTGATAGCTTTGATCAGCCGATATGCCCGGGCCAGCGGCAGACCTCCCAGTTCGTTGAGGATCTGCATCACTTGCTCCTGATAGACCATAATACCGTAAGTTTCTTTGAGCACCCGGCGCATCACGGGATGACCTACCGACCATTTCTGGCCGTGCTTACGACTGTTATAATCGGGAATCAGCGTCATCGGACCGGGCCGATACAGGGCATTGGCGGCGATTAGATCTTCTATCCGGTCCGGATTCATATTTTGTAACAGGTCGCGCATCCCTGCCGATTCAAACTGAAAGATTCCTTTGGTCCTTCCTTCGGAGAACAACTGAAATACTCTTTTATCTGTCAGATCAATTTTATCGGGATTGATATCTTTGTGCTTACCGAGTTCGACCAGCTCGCGAGCTCGTTCGATGGTGGTCAGCGTCCGCAGCCCCAGAAAATCCATCTTCAAGAGACCCACTTTTTCTACGGTCGGCCCGTCGAACTGGGTGATCATGTCGTCCGAGTCCACGGGTTTATACAGCGGCAGAAAATCCGTCAGGGGCTGATCGGCTATCACCACCCCCGCCGCGTGTACCGACGCATGCCGCGCCAGGCCCTCCAGATGCTTACCTATCTCGATCACCTCGTGGATTTTTGCATCCTGCTCGTACCATGCTTTTAATTTCGGTTCCTGCTCGAGCGCCGCTTCCAATGTAATCCCCAGCGATTCCGGCACCATCTTGGCCAGCTTATCAGCATCGGCCAGCGGCACGTTGAGCACCCTGCACACATCGCGAATCACCGCCCGGGCCTTCATGGTCCCGAATGTGATTATCTGGGCAACCTGCCCGTATTTTTCCCGGACGTAATTAATAACCTCGGCCCGGCCGTTCTGACATATGTCGATATCGATATCGGGCATCTCATTGCGCTCAGGATCCATAAAGCGTTCGAACAGCAACCCGTACTTTAACGGATCGATAGTCGATATCCCCAGCGCATAACCTACCAGCGTCCCCACCCCGCTGCCGCGCGGATTAGCCGGGATACCATGTTCCCGGGCATAGCGCACAAAGTCCCAGACAATCAGAAAATAGCTGGAGAAATCTTTATCGCGTATAACCTTTAGTTCCCGCTCCAGCCTTTCCTTGATTTCATTTGTCGGCCGCCCATAATGTTTCTTTATCCCTTCCCGGCAGAGCTCCTCCAGATATTCATCAGCCGTTTTACCTTTTGGTGTCTTGAATACGGGGGCATGCTGGACGTTAAAGTCCAGCTCCAGGTTACATCGCTCAGCAATCTTTAGGGTGTTATCACAGGCCTGCGGCCATTGCTCGAACATAACCCGCATTTCAGCCGGGTTTTTGAGATACACTTCCTGCGGATAGATCATTCGTTTTTCGTCATCGAGCGTTTTACCGGTATTGATACAGGTTAGTACCTCATGGGCCCGGAAATCCTCCGCACTGAGAAAATGCACATCGTTAGTCGCTACAATTTGGGCTCCGACCTGCCCGGCCAAGTCAACCAGCATTGGTGTTACGGCATTCTGATCCGGGCTATGCCACTGAATCTCGATGAAGAATCGTTCCTCGCCGAAAACTTTCAGGTAATATTCCGCCAGATCCCTTGCCTGATCCCAATTCCCATTCGCCAGCGCCGTCGGTATCTCACCACTCATACAAGCCGACGTGCAGATCAGTCCTTCCCGATGGCTTTCCAGCACCTCCCTGTCGATACGCGGTCGATAATAGAATCCTTCCAGATAGCCGATACTGGCCAACTTCAATAAGTTGCGATACCCCTGATAGTTTTCCGCCAATAAAAGTAGATGAAAACTGGCCTCGCTTATGCCTCGGGCTTCCTTTTCCCTGCGGTGCCCCGGCGCTATATAGGCCTCCATCCCGATAATCGGTTTTATACCGGCTCCCCGGGCCGCCTGATAAAAAGCGATACTCCCGAACATGTTCCCATGATCGGTCAGCGCCAGTGACTCCATGCCCAGCTCTTTACAGTATCCCACCAGTTTATTTATGCCGGCGGCCCCGTCGAGCAGACTGTATTCACTGTGAACGTGTAAATGGGTAAAACCTAAATCTTCCATGACTCAAATCTCACAAGCTCTATAACACCGCGTTTTTTCGTTTCTATTTTCTTTCGCCATACTAATCTTTCCCTCGGCCCTGCTCAACTTAAAAAACATTCAGCGGATTGTCTGATTAACAATGTCTGTGTTTTTTGCATTTTAAGCGGAATAACGCCGTTTTCCACCCCATCAATGCTATTTAAATACCCCTGCGAAAGACCTATAACTAAACGGCTCCCGGAAAAAAAGATATAAAACCCTAACAATTAACCGCTTCTGACATTGTCAGGGTAACTGGGAGAAAATATGTCTGAATTCCAATATAAAATTGGCCAATAGGCCCTTGTGATGTCGAAAATATAAATAGTTGGGGAATTATACCGGAAGAAAATGAGCATCCCTTATTCTGGCGAGCTTATGGACATGTATCTGTGAACAATGTTCTAAAGTTCCGGTCAACTGGATAGAAGAGGTGGACATTATGAATATGGAAAATGACCCAAATCGTGTTTCTGGGGAACTATCCTCGGACGACGAAACGCGAAGAACATTTCCAGGGGATCCAGACAACTCTGTCCCAATGGATAATCCTCTCAAACAGTTGTTGGGTAACATCAGCCATGAGTTATGTACCCCTTTAAACGGGATACTGGGCATACAGGACTTACTGATCGAAACAGATCTTACTTCCGAACAGCGGGACTATGTTGACATAGCCCAGAATAACGCCCGGTCCCTGCTTACCATGATTAACCATGTTTTGGATTATACTAAAATCGAATCGGGAAAATTCAAGATTGACTCTATTCCTTTTGACCTGCCCAGTCTCATCCAACAAGCCGTAGCCAAATTCAATTCCAAGGCTCAGGAGAAAGGAATTACCCTCTATCTCCGCCTGGACTCAAATTTACCGCAGGGCTATATCGGCGATCCTTTGCGAATTCACCAGGTGCTTAATAACTTGATTAGTAATGCGATAAAATTTACTGAAAATGGTTGTGTGGAGATAAAATTAACGGGGGAAATTGTCAATAAGGATTGGGCCCGCCTTTGCTTTAGTGTGAAGGATACGGGTATTGGTATTTCTAAGGACACTCTAGAGGTGATTTTTGAAAAGTTTACTCAGGCCGACACCTCATATACCCGCAGATACCAGGGTATGGGACTGGGCTTGGCCTTGACTAAAAAGCTGGTTGAGCTAATGAACGGGGAAATTCATGTGGAAAGTCGTCTCCATAAAGGCTCTACCTTTTCTTTCTACCTCACTCTTCCCATAGATCAAGCTTGCCAGGTCGCTCCTGAAACCCTCCCGGTAACAGATATGTCATTAAAAGAGCTATCCGGCATCCATATCCTGCTGGTGGAGGATAATCCTGCCAATCAAAAAATTACCATGGCCCTGCTGAAGAAAATGGACTGCGATGTGACTCTTGCCCGGCATGGAGGAGAAGCCCTGGAACTCCTGGAAAAATCGGATTTCGATATTGTCTTCATGGATTGTCAAATGCCGGAAATGGATGGTTACGAAGCCACCCGTCAGATCCGCCTGCGTGAAGGTCACGATAAGCACACCCCCATTGTAGCTTTGACCGGCCATACTACCATGGACGCTCAGGAAAAATGTCACCGGGTGGGTATGGACGATTATATTGCCAAACCCGCCGGCCGAAAAGAGATTCTCGACAGGATCAATAAATATTGTGGCACTGAGAACTGTACGCAACTACCCGATTCTCTCAAAATTCTAATTGTTGATGACGAAACTAATGTTATTGATAGTATGGTCCGCGGTTTTAAAAAGCATCTCCCCTTGGCCACCTGCCGGGGAACCACTTGCGGCGTCGAGGCCTGCGCTTTGCTCGGCAGTTTTATGCCCGACATCCTTTTCCTTGACATCAAAATGCCCCACATGGATGGGCTCGAAGTGATTCGGTTTATCCGCCGGAACTCGCGCTATTCCCGGATTGCCACTTTGATAATTACCGGTCTAAAGGCCGATGATAAACGCATCCAGGCGGTACGTAAGCTTGGTGTCAACGACATCATCTTAAAACCCTTCGAAACAGAGGACATGATCCCTCGCATACTCAAAGCCGTCCAGGACGCCCGGAAAAATATTATCTCTCCCAATCCGGTGTGATCTTTATAGCTTTGACCAATCCGTAAATATCCAGACACAAACTATCATTTTCTATTCTTCTGCTTACTCCAGCCCCCCCAGTTTCTGTCCCAGCTTGGCATAACTTTTAACCGGAAATACAGGTTAAACACTTGCAAAATAGGCCTATTTTGTATATATTTAAGGATTCTATCTGCGGATAGTGTACGTAAGTAGTTTGTTAACAAGTAGTTCTGTGTGCCTGGGAGCTCCCAAGGCCCCTCGCAGCCGAAAGGTTAGTGTGTGTTTGATTCCCTGACCCAAAAGTTTAACAATGTTTTTCGCGGCCTCAGTGGTCGCGGACGGATCAGCGAAAGCAACGTCCGCGACGCCCTGCAGCAGGTGCGTACTGCGCTTTTGGAAGCGGATGTAAACTTTAAGATCGTCAAGGAATTCTGCGATTCGGTTTTGCAAAAGGCCCTCGGTGCCGAGGTCATCAAGAGTCTCCATCCCCACCAGGTCATGATCAAGATCGTCAACGATGAGTTGACGAACCTTATGGGCCCGGTGGACAGCAAGATATATTATGTCTCGCCGGGACCGACCGTAATTCTGTTGGCCGGCCTACAGGGTAGTGGTAAAACCACAACCGCGGCCAAGTTGGCCAAGTATCTTCTCTCGCAGGGCAAAAATCCTCTCATGGTTGCCGACGACCTGCAAAGACCTGCCGCCATCGCCCAATTAATCACCCTCGGTGAGCAAATTAGCGTTCCCGTCTATAGCGAAGAAAGCAAAAACGCCGTCGCCGTCGCCCGTAATGGCATCAAGCATGCGCGGAAAAACAATTGCGACGTTGTCATCCTGGACACCGCCGGTCGTTTGCATATTGATTCCGAATTGATGGACGAACTGGGCCGGATCTGTGATGTCGTTACCCCGCACCAGATTTATCTCGTCTGCGACGCCATGACCGGCCAGGACGCCGTCAACAGCGCCAAGGAATTTAATGATAAACTGGAGTTGGACGGAGTAATCCTTACCAAGCTCGACGGTGATGCCCGCGGTGGTGCGGCCCTATCGGTAAAAGCTGTTACCGGAAAACCCATCAAGTTCGTCGGCATAGGTGAAAAACTCGACAATCTGGAAGAGTTTCATCCGGACCGCATGGCCGGTCGTATCCTGGGTATGGGCGACGTTGTCAGCCTGGTTGAAAAGGCCCAGGAGCAATTCAGCGCCGAAGAGGCCCAGAAGATGCAGGAAAAACTCGCCAAAGGTTCACTTACCTTTGACGATTTTCTCAAACAAATGCAGTCCATGAAAAAGATGGGCGGTATGAAAGACCTCTTAAAGATGCTCCCCGGTATGGGCGGGCAGTTGGCGGGCATGGACTTTGATGACGGTGAAATTACTCGCATCGAAGCTATCGTTCATTCCATGACCAAAAAGGAACGTCATAATCCCGATATTATTGACGCCTCCCGCCGTCGGCGTATCGCTCGCGGCAGCGGCACCGAACCCTCCGATGTCTCGGGCCTGGTCAAGAGCTTTAATCAGACCCGCCAGATGATGAAGTCTCTGGGCGGCATGGGAGTGACCGGCCGCATGAAGGCCCTAAAGCAACTCGGCAGTATGGACATGTTTAGTGGAAAAGTCCCCCAGTTGCGTGTTAAACAACGCTCCAAACGTAAACGCGTCGATCGTAAAAAGAAAAGACGAAGTCGATAAATTGTAATAAATGGAAAATTGCACCAACATTGAAGATTATCTGGAATACGTCGGACGTTTTCGACAAAACGATTTTGGCCGGCAATTTCGAACCCAGTTTCGCGACACCCGCGGCACCGCTGAACTGGCCATGCTCGCCTCTCCCAGCCAAAGCGAATTCGACGACTTCCGCCGTACCGTCCAGGCCATGACCGAACAGGAAAAATCTGCCCCGGAGGAACTTACCGACCAGCAGATAGCCGATCTTGCCCGACGCACCGGCGCCGATCCCGGCCATGTGAACATCTTCATTAATGGATATATTTTAGCGCGAAAAAATGCAGCAGTTACTGTAAAAAACAAAACCGATATGTAAGGAGAAATATACCAGTGGTAAAAATTCGACTCAAACGAATGGGACGCAGGCATCGTCCTTTTTATCGCATCAGCGCTATGGAAGGTCGTAATCCTCGCGACGGCAG
>Ga0272442_10000916_pt1 | contig 45829 bp, 47 predicted proteins | sample SSMForm2O_FD_200262 | JGI IMG/M metagenome (GOLD analysis project Ga0272442, IMG submission 200262) | Marine sediment archaeal communities from Little Sippewissett salt marsh, Falmouth, MA, United States - SSM-Form-2O | ecosystem: Environmental > Aquatic > Marine > Wetlands > Sediment ...
CAACAATTCCTCTACAAATAGCAAGACCTAAACCGGTTCCGCCATGGCGTCTTCTACTTGAACCTTCAACCTGATAAAATGGTTCAAATACCCTAATTTGGTTCTGTGAATCAAGTCCACATCCAAAATCCCTAACACTTATCTCTATCTTATCCTTTTTTAATTCAGAACTTATTTCAATTTTACTATTTTCTTTTGAAAATTTTATTGCATTATTAATCAGATTTCTAAGAACTTGACTTACTCTATCAGGATCAACTTCTATTATTGGAATTTTGTCAAGATCTGAAATAAGTTTAATTTTCTTTTCTTTTGCAAATCCATCCATAAATTTTATTGTATCCTCTATTGTCTTAGTTAGGTCAGTTTCTTTGAAATTAAATTTTAGTCTTGCAGCCTCAATTCTTGATATTTCCAAAAAGTCAACGATTATATTATCAAGCCTATCTGCATTTCTAATAACAATAATTAGACTTTCCTTTTGTTTTTTACTTAACTTTCCAAAATAACCTTCCTCAAGCATTTGTAATTGTGCCTTCATTGGAGTCATTGGACTTCTCAGTTCATGTGAAGTGATACTTAAAAAATCAGTCTTTGCTTTATCGATTTCTTTTCTTTCTTCTGAGAGTTTTCCCAAAGCAGCCGTGGTTTTATTGAATGCATTTGTTAATTTACCTATTTCATCATTTGATTTTATATCAAGTCTTATATTATAATTTCCTTTTTCTACCTTATTTGTTGCTTTGTATAATTCTTTAATCGGTTTTGAAATTGAACGTGAAACAAAAAAACCAATTATTCCTGCATCAACAGTGATTAAAATGATTATCATAATTGCTGAGGTTTGAAGAAGTGGAGCTTGCTCTGTTGAGAGTAATAAATCCATTGACCTTATTGACAATGTATAAAAATAATATATTCCCAAAGCAGGTGCAACAAGCCCAACTATCATAAAAAGAAGAGTAAGTTTTCTATTAATTTTATCAAATATCAAATTTTTTAAATTCCATTTTTTTGATTCCAAACTTATTTTCTCTCCTAACTTTTTGATTATATAATTCCATTTTTTTATTGTTGATTGTTAACTTAACAAAAGTTCAACTCTATCTATTAGGTCCGAAACATTGAATGGTTTTTGGAAAAAATCAACTACGTTTTCTTGAATGCAAAGGCCTCTTTTTCTTGCATCAGAGATTCTTACAACGCTCATGAATGCTATCTTTATATTTTTTATATTTTTTACAACTTCGGAGACTGGTATACCCGGCATCATAATATCTAATAAAATTAAATCAGGTTTTATTTCTTGGATTTTTTTTAAACAGTCATCTCCATCTACTGCAGTTATTACTTTATAACCATTCACTTCAAGAATTGTTTTTACACTTTGTCTTATGTCCTGTTCATCATCAACAACTAAAATAGTTTTAGCCATTTCTCACCTTCTCAAATATACTTTAAAGATATATTTTACTTATTTTGTTCCAATCCCTCTTTGTTTTTGAATATATTTTATAGGTATAAAGTTTTGGATTTTATTATATTTTTTGTAATTTTTACATTTTGTAATTTTGTCAAAACCACTATTTTTACAGATAATCTTTAAATAAATAAAATGACAAATGTTAACAAGATAACATATGACAATGAAGAGGTGGATTAAAGAAATACCAATCAAAAAACTTGTAAAAATGTTGATATTCATATCTATTGCAAATCTACCTTTTTTAACAATTACAGAAAATATTGGAATAGACACATTTATTGATTCATTTGAAAACCCTGATTATTACTTTTCAATTGAAAATGAATTCTTTGGTTCAAAAACAAGTAACGATAATTATATTATTATCCAAAAATCATCACATCCAGATTTTGAATTAAAAGAAAAGGACTTAATACTTTTTTTTAACGATGATGGAGATTTAGTTTATAACACTATAAATGGAATAACAAAAATCTGTGGAATTAATAAATATTCAATCGGTGATGAAAACACATTAGGCAAGTCAATATACAGAGATCAAATTGTTGGTAAAGTTATAAAAAACATTGATAACAATATATGGAACCTGATATCAGTTAAAATATGGGAAGCATCAATTAATAATTTGAATATAGAATTACTTATCCCTGATTAAAATTAGACAAGATATTCGTCAATATTTTCAGAAGAACCACTATTTGTAAGTAATTCTTGAAGACTCTTATGATAGTCTTTTGGTTCTGCCTTTAAAAGTTTTTCAGCATAATCCTTTAAAAATTCACCATATTCTGCTTCAACTTGAGAATATTGCCATTTTTTATCTTTTCCTTTTCCAAGAGCAAGTAAAAAAGCATAAGATATGGATTTACCCTTAGGCGTGTCAGGTCTTTTTTTTATTTCAGCAATCGACTCCTTTTCACCAAATGTTTTATATGTTCTTACAACCCTATCAACAAAATTTGCAAGAGTGGGTAAATTTTTATATTTTGGTAGCTTTGATAAAACCTTCTGACGTTCTTTAAAATTTAAAACAAGTTCTAAGACATCTGAAGGTGTGCCGTCAAGTTTATAGAATTTTTCGGCCATTTCATTATCATCAATGATCTCTTTTAACGTATCTTTACCATATTCACTCCAAAAACGCTCTAAAACTTTATTTGGAGTTATATCATTTAAAATAATTGGTTCTTTTATTTTTTCAAGAATAATATTTAAACCTCTCTTTTCAAATTTATTTGGATTTAAAGCATTTACAAATTCTTCTACATTATCTCCAAATGAAACTCCATCAAGAATTAGAATTTTTTCTCCAGATTCTTTTATCGATTCTTCTCTTTGTCTCATATTCTTTCTAATAAAATCAATATCTGAAAGTTCACCAGATAGATATTCATTGATATGCTCTGTTCTTTCAGTTCCAATTTCCTTTTTATCAACAACTTGACCAACAACATCTATTGAGAAATCTTCGGATATATCTGGCTCAAGCATATATTTTGTAATGTTAAAAATCGTATTTTTCTTTGATTTTGCACAATCCTCACAAATTGAAATAATTATATCTGCTGAATTCCAATTAATTCTTAGATAATTTTTATTACACACTTTTCCTTTTTTTGCAATATCTTTAGATATATGATTACATGTTGCAGTATCACTAGAAATTTTCAAATTTGATTTTTTTAAAACATAATTAATAAATTCTTTAGGAGGTTTGGGACTCTGACCTGTTGAAATATAACCTTCATTCCATGAATAGACATGTAAGTTTTTCTTAAGGACAATATCCTTTATACCAAGAAGTCGAAATACAGGGTCATCAAAATATTGAACTGCAATTAATTTTTCTTTATCTGCTCTTCCTCTTTTTGCATATGAAATTTCTCCAGCTTGAAATTTTGTAACTGCAAGATAAGGGGCTTTTCCTGAATTTGCAATTAATAATGTACCTGCAAGTGCTCCCTCAAGGGATTTCTTATTTGATAATTTTTCAAGTTTTTTTGTATCATCTGAGAATCGACTGATTTTATCAATATTCTTTTTTATCTTTCCAAAATATTTATTTGAATATTTATCCTTATATGAAGGCAGTATTTGGTAAGGGTCCTTTTTTAAACTTTTAGCATTTTCAACCAACTTTTTCTCAAGGGATTTTGAAGCTGTCTTTGCAAAAGTCCTTACTCTTCTAATTTTTTTAACCATTACAAATCTTGTATTGAAAATATATTAAAGTAGATTACTATTAAAAATAGAAAAAAATTTATTATATTTTAAAAAATGTAGATAATGATTTACTTGGAAATATACAACAAAATAAAAAAGAGAAGAAGTATAAGACGTTTTAAACAAAAAGAGATAGAATTATCAATATTAAAAAAATTTGTAAATGCTGCTAGACTTGCACCTTCTGCTGCAAATCTTCAACCATTGGAGTTTTTTATTGTTAATGATGTTGAACTCAAAAAAAAGCTATTTACTACTCTAAGTTGGGCAGGTTATTTAAAACCTGAATGGAAACCTGCAGAAAATGAAAGACCAGCTGCATATATTATAATTCTTGCAGATAAATCAATTAGCAATTGGTATCAGAGAGATGCAAGTTTTGCAGCTGAAAACATAATTTTATGTGCAGAAGAAAAAGGTATTGGCAGCTGTGTTATATGTAAAGTTGATAAAGAAAGCCTTGGGAAAATAATACATTTACCATATAATCTAATTATTGACTCAGTTATTGCACTAGGTTATAAAAACGAGCAACCTGTTGTTGAAGAATATAAGGATTCAATTAAATACTGGAAGGACGAAGATGATGTCTTACATGTCCCCAAGAAAAAGCTTGAGAATATAATACATATAAACAATTTTTAATATCCTGATAGGATGTTTGAAATAATTCTTATCTCTGCTTTTCTGAGATGCTGAACAACAGTAGGTTTACTAAGACCTACTTTTTTTGAAAGCTCTTTACTATTAATCTTTCTTGGATAATTATAGTATCCATTATTTTTTGCAGCGATTATAATATCTTTTTGTTTCTCTGTTAGGCATGATAGGATAGATTGTTCTTTGTAAACTGATTTTGTAAAACTAATCTTTTTTATTATTCCAAAGAGCTTAAATGTTTCACGTGCCTTTTTTAGATTTTCTTCATTTCCTGTTACACTTACGACCATTTTTTCTTTTGTAAAAATTGAAGGTGTATCCCAAATAATATCAATATTAAATTTTTGTGCAAGGCTTTGTAAATTTTTAAAATATTTTGCTTTTATTAAACAAATATATCGATCATCTTTTTTTTGTAATGTATTAAAAATTTCAACAAATGAGGGCATCTTAATATCATCAATTGTATATCCTTTTTTCATATTAAATGCAGCTATAGCCATCTTTATTCTTTTCTCAAAATCTATCTTTAGTAGTTCTAAGAGTTCAATAGATTCGATTTTGTCTGATAAAAAATCTAAGTTTTTTGAAAAATCATCTCTTAGTTTTAATTCCAAAATCATTTTACGCATGAATGATAAATATCATTAGAGGTATATAAACTATCATACATATATGGCATAAATCAATTATATTAATCACATACATATATATTATTAGAAAAAGGTGAAATTTGATGGGAGATACAGGAAAAATAAGAAAAAGAATTGCATGTCCTAATTGTAAAAATCAAATTGAAATTTATGGAATCCCTGGTGAAAGTATTGAAATAACTTGTTCTAAATGTAACACAAAAGGAATTTTTTCTTTTAAGGAAGATAATTCATATAAAAAACAAAACTCAGGGCCTTTTGCAATTGATGTTAAGAATTTAGAATTTTCATATCCAAAATCAAAAAAGAAAGCAATTAATAATGTTTCTTTTAGTATTAAAAAAGGAGAAATATTTGGTTTTCTTGGACCTAATGGGGCAGGTAAAACAACAACACAGAAAATAATAATCGGTTTATTAAAAGGATTTAACGGAAATGTTGAGGTACTTGGGAAAAAAATTAAAGATTGGAAAACAGATCTATATAATAGGATTGGAGTTGGATTTGAACTGCCCAATCATTATCAAAAATTAACTGCTCTTGAAAACTTAGAACTTTTTGCCTCTTTTTATCAAGATAAAACATTAAATCCAATGGATCTTTTAGAAATGGTTGAATTAGAAAAAGATGCAAACCAAAGAGTTGGAACATTTTCAAAAGGTATGAAATCAAAACTTAATTTTGCTAGGTCTCTTCTTAATGACCCTGAGGTCTTGTTCCTTGACGAACCTACAACAGGATTAGATCCTCTTAGTTCACGTTTGATTAAAGATATAATAAAACAAAAAAGAGATGAAAATAAGGCAATTTTTCTGACAACACATAACATGAATGATGCTGATGAGCTATGTGATAGAGTTGGTTTTATCGTAGAAGGAAAACTTGTTTTAATTGAAAGTCCTAAGGATTTAAAAATCAAACATGGTAGAAAAATTGTAAAGGTTGAATACTTAAAAGATAATGATTTATCAAGTCAAGAATTTGAGCTTAGAAATCTTGCTGAAAATAGGATTTTTTTAAATCTTTTAAATTCGGGAAATGTACAAACAATTCATACTGCTGAAGCAACTCTTGATGATATATTTATTAAAGTAACAGGTAGGAAGCTTAGATGAATAATCTAAAAAATATGCTTAAATGGGAATTCATTTTATTATATAGATATAAAATAATTCACATATCCCTCCTTAGCATAATCCTATATTTTCTTTCTACACAGGCTGTTGAATCCATGAAAGGCCAGACCCAGGTACATTCAGTTTTATTATTTTTTGATCCAGCTGTAATTGGAATAGTTTTTGTGGGTGCATTAATCCTTTTTGAAAAATCAGAAAATGTTCTTCAGGCATTGGTAATTACTCCCATGAAAACAGATGAATATATTTTATCAAAGATTATCTCTCTTACAATTCTTTCAATAATTTCAGGTCTATTATTCATGAGCCTGATGGCAATTTTTAATAATACTGATTTTAATATTTTATTTCTTTTAACAGGTATAATACTTACATCTGTTATGTTGATTCTAGTTGGAGTTATTCTTGTATCTCGAGTTATGAGCGTTAATGGTTATATGCTTGGTATGATAGTTGGGTTTCTAGGTCTTTCCTTTCCACCACTTCTAAATTTATTTGGTCTTTTTGAAAGCCCAATTTTTTATCTCTGGCCAACTCAAGCATCTTTTATTTTATTTAATGGTGTTTTTAATTCATCAAATCTTGAACTATGGGAGATTTTATATGGTGTCCTTTACCAACTGATTTGGATTGCTGCACTTTACATTCTTGCCAAGAAAGCATTCTATAAATATATTGTTTTAAAGGGAGGATAAAAAAAATGGTAGCTGTTTTTAAATTGGCTGTAAATGATTTTAAGAATATCATAAGAGATAAATTGCTTATATCCCTTGCAATACTATACCCTATAATAATAATTACATTTTCTCAGATACTTGTCCAATTTATTGCCCCAAATTTAAAGGAATCAATTCCAATTGCAGGTAATTTTACCATTTTCTTTTTTCTATTTTTGACAATAATTCCAATAATTTATGGCTTTATTGCATCATTTTTAATTCTTGATGAAAAAGATGAACATCTATTAACAGTTCTTAGAGTAATGCCAATTTCTAGGAATACTTATCTTACTTATAGGATGCTATTTCTATCTATTTTTTCATTTATTGTATTATTAATATTCCCGCCCCTATCAGGGTTAATTGAAAATACGCAATTTTCCTATTTAGAATATACTCCAATAGCACTACTATTTTCTCTTTTAACTCCATTTTCTGCAATGCTAGTAAGCTCCTTTGCAACAAATAAGGTTCAGGCATTTGCAATATTTAAGATATCAGCAACAATTTACATGTTGCCACTCTTTATCTTTTTAATTCCAGATAATTTTAAATACGTTTTTTCTCCGGCTCCAAATTTCTGGGCTTTTATTACATTAAAAGAACTTCTTTTAAACGGAAAAAATGATTATCTTTATCTAATAATAGGATTTTTTTATTTGGTTTTTTTAATCTTACTGTTATTTTATATTTTCAATAAAAAAAATTGAAAAGAAAATATTCACATAATAAATCAATATCAGTGAATTTATTAATTAAAAAACTGCTAACAATTATTAAAAGAAGTGATTTATTGAATGAAAAAAGTGACAAAATAAAAGATATATTTATCTTTGATGCTCACTGTGATACTGCTTATGAATTATATTATCAATCATTATATCCAAGCCAAAAAAAAGAAAATCATTTAACTTTTAAGAAGGCAAAGAAAGGAGGACTTAATGCCCAGATTTTTGCAATTTATGTTAATCCTCTCTATTCACCAGATAATTGCAAAAAAAAGGCTTTAATGATTTATAATACTCTTGAGAAAAAAATTTTTAAATCAAATCAGGCCTTAAAAGTCAAATCAACTAAAGAGATGGAATCTTGTTTAAAAAAAGGAAAACTTGCTTCTTTGATTTCCTTGGAAAGTGGTCATATAATTGAAAATTCCTTAGACGTCTTAGAGTTCTTTTATAGTCTTGGAATTAGGATAATGACTCTTACACATACAAAAAACACTGATTGGGCTGATTCATCAGGTGATAAGCCAAAGCATGATGGATTAACCAAATTTGGAAGGCAAATTATTAAGAAAATGGACAATTTAGGTATGGCAATTGATGTTTCACACTCTTCAGACAAAACTGTTGAGGATGTATTAGAAACTTCTTCCATGCCAATCATGGCATCTCATTCTTGCTGTAGGAAATTATGTAACATCCCTCGAAATATACCTGACAATTTAATTAAGGAAATTGCAGAAAATAAAGGTTATATTGGTGTAAATTTTTGGCCAGGTTTCCTTAAAAAAGATATTTATGATCAAGTAACAAAAAACATTGAATTAAATTCCAAATGGTATGAAAAAGAAATCAAAGAAAATGAAAAAGACTTAGATAAAATCGATATGATTGAAATGGAATTTTTTTCAAAATTAAGCAAGGGAAATGATAAATTAAACCTAAATTCAGTAATAAAACATATTGTCCATATAATAGATACTGGTGGAATTGATTGTGTAGGTCTTGGAAGTGATTTTGATGGAATTCCCTCCACTCCAACTGATTTAAAAGATGTATCTTATTATCCAAATCTAGTAGATGGATTATCAAATAAGGGTTTTAATGAAAAAGAAATAAGAAAAATTATGGGTTTAAATCTTAAAGAGTTCTTAGAACAATTTGATTAAGAAATTATTTAATATTTTTTCTTCTTTTCAAGAAATATAATACTATCATTGAGGGACCAAAAATCCAAGCTGAATATAGAAATGTACGAGAAAAACCAAGTAGAACAATCATGGTTCCACTCACTGTTTCTCCAGCCATCATACCAACATTACCCAGACTAGTTAAAATTGAAAATTGAGTTGCCCCGACCTTTGGGTTTGTAACATCCATAAACATTGCACAACTAATTGATATGTAAGACCCTTGTAGGAATCCAAATATTGCATATAAAACTGCTAAAACAATCCAAGTATCTGCAAATATAAAGGATCCTGTTGACAGTATACTCATCCATAAAAAGAGATATATTACTGTTTTTCTTGACCATTTATCAGACATTGCTCCTCCAACAATTGAACCTATTGCAGATGTTATTGGAAATAAGGAAACAATAAGGCCTATCTGAGCTAATTCAAGGTTGAGTCCAATTTTCATATATAGAGGCAGAACAATCATTAGTATCCCCCTATTTACCCATAATAAAGGGGCTGCAGATGTAAGAATTTGTGTTTCTTTTTTCTTAAATTCATTAATTAGAATTTTTGTCTTTTTTTCTTTTTTAATAATAATTTTTCTTTCTTTGATAATTAATGAAAAAGTAATTATTCCAAGGATTACTAACCCTGTTAATAAAAATGCAATTTGATAACTTATTTCAGAAGCAACTGTTGCCAATACTGCAGAGCCAAAAGCCATTCCAGCATATTGTCCTGCAAACATTGAACCATTTATCTTACCTATCTCATTTTTCTTACCAATATTTATTGCCCATGCATCTGAAGAGACATCTAAAAATCCTACTCCACAAACCCCTATAAATAAGAATATTGTAAACAATATCAATGTATCTGATGGATTAATGAAAATAAATGAAAACATACTTATTATTAGTAGAAAACCTCCAATAACAATAAACAATTTACGACCGAATCTTAAAAAGTAATCAGCAATACCTCCCCAAACAAATTTAATTGTTACAGGAATTGTAGCAATTCCAACTACTAAACCTGTGAGACTAACAGGCACATTACTATCTACAAAATAAACAGGTATAATGACAAATGCTATAGCCATCATTAAACCTTCTGAAAAATAAAGACTACCAAATAAAAAATATTTCAATACACTTCTTTTTTCAATATCCATCATATGATATCATATTATTAATTACAAATTTGTATAAAAAAGTTTTTATTATAATATTGTTTGGTAATTTCCAAACGTTTTACAACTATTTATATAATTTTATTGTAAAATATATTTTTTGGTGAAAAAAAGGGTATATTGCTCAGAATGCGGAAAAAAGATTTCTGCAAAAGAAAAAAAATCTAATAAAAAAGGATTTATCATATCAGCAGGTATTTTAATCATTATTGCTGCAGGTTTATGTATGGCTTTAAGTGGCTCTGCATTTTTAAATGCAGTAAACACACCTAATCCATACTATTACAACTGGGATCATTACAATTATAATTCATACGATTGGATACAATATGAAATGAATCTAGTAATAGCACTTGTAAGTATCTTTGCTTTTTCAACAGGAGTTGTTAGCGGATTACTCATTTTAAAAAGGTCATCTTTTAAGTATTCATTAATTGGCATAATATTTGTAAATATTGCATCAATTCTATCAATTGGAAACAATGTTATTGTCTTTTTATTAATTGGTTTACCTGTCTTTGTACTAAGTTTGATAACAATGATATTTACAATTCATTCAAAAGAGTTTTTTAAATAATTTTACTCTTTATATTATTATATAACTAGGAGATATAAATTTGTATAACTTGGCATTCTTTAAATATTCATATTATACATCTCATGAAGATGGTTGTTAAGATTATGAATTTTTAGAAGAAAACACTGCATCTTTATCAAAAGTAAATGAAATAGGAGGAATTGAAAAAATTCTTTTGTATAAAATTTAAAAATAAATTAGTTTATTTTAACATTTTTGGAGGAAATAAAATATTGCAGGGTAAGTAAGTTTGACTTCATGATTAAATAACATTAGTATACTCCTTTATGGAAAAGAGTGAAATTGTATTGGTCAAAAAATCTTATCTCCCGGGCTTTACAAAAACTTGTTTAATATTTTTTAGCAACAACGCAATTATAAAAAGAGATGCTAATGAAATAACAATAGTTGCACCTGGTGGTAAATCAAAGTTAAGAGAAATCAATGAACCAAAAAAAGAGAGAATACATCCAATAATTATTGCAAAAAACATCATATTTTTAAGATTATGAGTAAAAAGATTAGAAATTGCTGCAGGAATCGTAAGCATGGCAATAACAAGAACAACACCAACAACCTTTATCAAAACAACAGTGGTAAGTGCGATTAAAACCATTAAAACCATATATAAAAAATCAACTTTTATACCTGAGATACGAGCAAATTCCTCATCAAAAGTAAGAATATGTAAATCCTTATACAAAATAATTGTAACAAAAATAATTAAAATCAAAAGTCCAAACATAAGATAAATATCTTGCATCTTAATTAAAAGAACATTTCCAAATAAGATACTAACAGGGTCCTGAACCAAAATTTCACTTCTATCAACCTGATTTAAAAACAATACACCAAGGGCCATACCAACAACCCATAAAATACCAATTGTTGAATCCTCGCGCAGACGATTTCGGATAAAAGGTAGACCCATAATAATTGCAGCAATAAGTGCAAAAATCAAAGCACCAAGCAAAGGTTCAATAAAGATTATTCCCAAATACTGTAAATAATAAGCAAATCCAATACCGCCAAAAGTAGTATGAGCAATACCTCCACTAATAAAAACAACACGTTTAACAACAACATAAGTACCAATTATTCCACAGGCAATACTTGCCAGCAATCCTGCTATAAACATCCTTTGAACAAAGGGATACTGAAACATTTGAATAATATCAGCAGTCAAACTATTTTACACCTTTTTTATTTTTTTTCTCATGATCATCAAGGACCCTATGTGGAACTCCATGGGCAATCAGATCAACAGGACAACTATATGTTTTCTCAAGCATTTCCTTGCTTATCATTTTTTCATCATCATGTGTAAACATAAATCGATTAAGACAAGCGACACGGTTTACATATGAGGAAATTACACCAATATCATGGGTCACAAGAACAATTGTAACATTTTTATTTAACTCCTTTAAAAGATTATAAAAATTAATCTGTAAATCTTTATCAATACTTGCTGTTGGTTCATCAAGAAGTAAAATCCTTGGATTTGAGACAAGTGCTCGAGCAATAAAAACCCTCTGCCTTTGACCACCAGAAAGTTCACTTATATGGCGTTTCTTATAATCTAACATACTTACTTTTTTTAAAGCCTCAATTGTTGCTTTTTTATCATCAGATGAATACAAAGGATGAACTCCTCGGATGCTTCTACGACCCATTAATACAACATCCCAAACAGATATTGGATAATGTTTATCATACTCAGAATACTGTGGGACATAACCAATATTTTTCCGACCAATTTTAGGGATTTTCCCATAGATTTTTACAGTTCCTTTAGTTGGATTTAATAAACCTAAAATTATTTTTAAAAGAGTGGATTTTCCTCCACCATTAGGGCCAATTATTCCAAAGAAATCACCTTCATAGATATGGCAATTTATTTTTTCAATTACAATATCATTATCATATCCTGCAGACAAATTTTTTAGCTCAATTGCCATTTTTTTTTTCATTTGATAAACTTTACTCCTCAGTTTTATAAAAGAAAATAAAAGTTGAATATAATTAATTATTGCCTTTAACTATTTTCAAATCCGGCTACCATATCTTCAGCAAGTTTTGTAATTGTTTCTTCATAATTTGACATCAAAGGATTTGCAAAAACAACATTTCCACCGATTTCATCGGCAATTGTTTCAGCACTTGAAGTATCAAATTGAGGTGCTACAAAAATAACTGTAATATTTTCTTCTTTGGCTTGAGAAATTATTGCATCAATTCCTGCAGGACCTGGTTGTTTTCCTTCATCCTCAATTGCAATCATTTTTAGATTATATGTGTCTCCAAAATAACCCCAAGCTGGATGATATACCATAAAAGATTTATTTTCATATGGTTGTAATAAGTTACTGACATTTGTATTTAGAGTATCAAGTTTAGAAATGTATGTTTGATAATTTGCGTAATATTCCTCATGATGATCAGGATCTATTTCAACAAGGCCATTATAGACTACTTCTGCCATTTTTTTGAAATTTTCAGGTGATGTCCATATGTGTGGATCGGTTCCTTCGTGGTCATGATCATGTTCTTCTCCTTCATGTTCGTGTTCTTCCTCTTCTTCATGATGACCTTCTTTTCCATAATGCTCATCTAAAGAAATTACAGATATCTCTTCTGAGCTGTCAAACACCTGTAAATCTGAATTTTGCTCAAGAATCGTATCCATATGAACTACTTCAAACTCAACACCAGAACCAACCTTAAAATATGCTGTTGCTTTAGCTACCTTCTTCATTTGCTCAGGCGTTGGTTCAAAAGAATGAGGACTTTCACCAGGCGGAACCATAATAGTAACATCAATATATTCTCCACCAATAAATTCTACAATTTCAGATTGAGGAACTATAGTTACTAATACACCAATCCCTCCATAAGATGTATTATCAATACAACCCGATAAACTAACGGATAGTAAACCAATTAATAAAAATGTTGAATACATAATTTTTTGATTCTTTTTCATAATATAACTCCCCAGTAGCAACCCAAATATTATTAATATTTATATAATTTGTTATTAACTTTTATGGTCAAGTATATAAATAAGTTATTAATTCTTGATTATAATGACAATCATAAGTGTATCATTAAATGATAAAATACTCAGAGATATCGAGAAAATACAAAATGAACATGGATACTCAGGTAGGTCAGAAGTTATAAGGGCAGGGGTAAGACTATTGATTTCAGAAAGCAAAGATACCGAAAAATTATTTGGAGAAATTAATTCTATACTTCTTGTTATTCATCACCATGATTCAGAAAATACTGTTTCAGAAATTAAACATGATTTTAAAGATATTACAAAAACCCAGATTCATAGCCATTTTGAAAAAGAAAAATGCCTTGAAATATTTGTATTACAAGGCAAAGCAGAAAGAATAAAAGAGATGCACAGATTGTTGAATACAAATAAAAAAATGGATATTGTAAAATTAATTGTCCCATAATAAAAAATAATATTTTTTAATGATATAGGACTTAATTTAGGGTTTAACTCTCTTTTTTAAGCCACAAAGAAATTAACACAAGAAAATTATGACTTTTCTCCTGTTGAGATAAAATTATGCAAGGGAAGGGATTTGAACACCAGTTTAGTCATAAAAATGTTGTTACTTTTTCCTAAATAAATAATAATTTGCTGATTTTGTATAACCTAATTCTCTTCTTGTTTTTTTCAAGATTTTTTACAATTCTCCAGGCTTTTTGTCTTGAAAAACCTAGTTTTTCAGCGATTTCATTTATACTTTTATTTGAATTTGCTCTTAATTCATCGATTATCTTTCTTTCATCTATCTGTATTTGTTCTTCGCTTGATTTTGACATATCAAACACAAATATCCTAATATTTTAAATTCTAAAAAAATTAAAAATATTTAAAATGTTTATAGTCTGTATTTTTCTAAAAAATTTTTAATTAAAAATTAACTTTTTTTTTTCAAAATCTTATTAAGATAAATATTTTTTATAATTTTTTAAAAAGAGAAACAGTTTTAGGGGGATGTTTGATTCAGTGACTGGCCAGATTTGCAAATAATAAAGTATTGGTTGTGTAAGGATGAAGACAAATAAGGAAATTTTAATTGGGCTTATCTCTTTATTAATAATTTTTCTAATAGTGGGAACTTATCTATCAAATGAGCCACTGCAAAGATTTGAAGTAACACAGGATAAAATGGATACATATGTTACTATTACGATGTATCATAATGACGAAGACAAAGCTAATGAAATTATAAATCTAGCATTTGATAGAATGGATGAAATAATTGAGCTTGCATCAAGATATAATCCTGACTCAGAATTATCACAGTTAAATACTAATGGCATAATTAAAGATCCCTCGGATGAACTTGTTTATATGATAGAAGAGTCAATTAATTATTGGGATATAACAGATGGTGCGTTTGATATAACTATATTACCTCTGCTTGAATTATGGAATGATGACAAAGAGCTATTAGCTATAAACAGTTCATTTGAAGAAGATTTAAACAAGGGTAATTTTAATGATTCATTAAGAGAAAAATTTAGTGGCATTCAACCTCCAATATATGCTTTAAATGAAACACCAATAGTTGAAGTTGATGAAGAAGTTTGGACTATTTCTTCATCATGGCAACAATATTACATTACAAAAGTTGATGAAAAAAATCTATTAATCTCAACTAAATTTTATTACTTACCTTATGACACTCAGCAGGAATATATCAATCAAACCCTGCCTTTTATTGGATCTGATAAAATTGTTATTAATAATAATGAAATAACAATTGAATCTGGTATGAGCATTACACTTGATGGAATTGCAAAAGGATACATTGTTGATGAAGCTATGAAAGTATTAAAAAACAATGGAATAGAAAATGCAATGATAGATGCAGGTGGAGATATTGCCACATTGGGAACAAAACCTGATGGAGAAAAGTGGGTCGTTGGTCTAAGAAATCCAAATGATAAAAGTGAGTCGATAGTAGAAATTCAATTAGAAAACCAAGCCATTACAACCTCAGGGAATTATGAAAGATATTTTGATGAAGATGCAAATGTAGGTCACATCATGGATCCTCAAACTGGAAGATCTGTTTATAAATGTTCTAGTGCAAGCATTATTACAAAAAACTGTACAGTTGCAGACATATTATCAACAGCAGTATTTGTTTGTGGCCCTGAAAAGGGTATAGAATTAGTAGAAGAATTGCAGGATGTTGAGAGCATTATAATTGGATATGAAAATCCTAAAGAAATAACATATTCTTCAGGTGTTAATAGCTCTATTATTTAAAACAGAAAATTAACCATAAGAGAAGATGGAAAAGATGATATCAATTTATAATAAAAATAAAAGCTCAGGTGTGCATCCACCAGAAAATAAAATATCAAGAGAAAAAAGTATTGAAAAGGCATCAATTCCTAAACAAGTAATTCTACCATTAAGCCAGCACATAGGAGCACCTGCTAAGCCCATTGTAAAACCTGGAGACAAAGTAAAAACAGGTCAGAAAATTGCAGAAGCAGGTGGTTTTGTTTCAGCACCAATACATGCAACAATTTCAGGGGAAGTAAAAAAGATAATACAGTCTGTAAGCTCTGTTACATCTAGAATTGGAGATGCAATAGTAATTGAATCAGATGGAAAAGATACTTGGGTAAAACTTAAGAAAGAAAAAAAACCAATGCAATTATCAAATGATGTTTTACTAAAATTAATTCAGGATGCAGGAATTGTAGGATTAGGTGGTGCTACATTTCCAACTCATGTAAAACTAAAACCGCCACCAGACAAAAAAATAGATACGATAATTATTAATGGATGTGAATGTGAGCCCTTTATTACATCTGATCATCGTTTAATGCTAGAGCATACAAATGAAATAGTAAAAGGCCTAGAAATTATGATGAAAATCATTGGATGCAATAATGCTTTTATCGCAATAGAAAACAATAAATCAGACGCTATTGAAAAATTTCAAAAAACTTTTAAAAAAATTAATACAAAAAAGCAAAAAGTAATCATAAAAGCTTTAGAAACACAATATCCAATGGGTGCCGAAAAAACTCTTTTAAAACGCATTCTCGGACGCGAAGTTCCAATAGGTGGACTGCCTATGGATGTGGGTGTGGTCGTACAAAACGTAAGCACACTATATGCAATATATGAAGCTGCTTACGATGGAAAACCTCTGATAGAAAGAGTCGTAACTGTCTCAGGAGAAGTTAAAGAACCCAAAAATCTACTCGCACGTTTCGGAACATCTGCTGAAGACCTAATAAAGCAATGTGGAGGAGCAAAAAAAGATGAAAAAGTTATGATATTTGGTGGACCAATGATGGGGATATCACAAGTTAACTTTGATACCCCAATTCAAAAAGGAACAAACTCAATTCTTATAAAAAAAGATGATAAACAACCTGAGAGCAACTGCATTAGATGTGGATCATGCATAGAAACATGCCCTATGGGACTTATGCCTCTGATGTATGTTTCTCTTGTGAAAAAAAGAATGTATTCCGAGCTCAAAGAATATTACATTGAAAATTGTGTTGAATGCGGATCATGTGCATTTGGATGTCCTGCAAAAATACCAATTGTTCAATACATAAAAACCGGTAAAGCTGAACTGCAAAAGATGAGGTCGAAAAAATGAACAAAGAAGATATTGCTAATAAGATAAAACTTGCAGTTTCATCAGCTCCACATATACAAGATAAAAAGAAGTCAACAAAAAATATAATGTTATTGGTCTGCATCGCTCTTTTATTTCCAACAATAGGTGGAATTTATTATTTTGGAATATACTCATTATTTGTTGTAATTGTCTCAGTTCTAACCGCGATAACTACTGAATATGCAGCCAAACTACTCAGAAAACAAGAATTCAAAATGGATGGAAGTGCAATAGTAACAGGCATGCTGATTGCTTTGGTTTTACCGCCCAGAATACCTCTTTGGATTGTAGTAATAGGATCAGCATTTGCTATAGCAATTATTAAAGAAGCATTTGGAGGCTTAGGTCATAATATTTTTAACCCTGCTCTAGCAGCAAGGGCATTTTTAGCAGTTACTTTTGCAGGTATGATGACAAGATGGATAGCACCTATTACAAATATAGTAAGTACAGATTCTGTAACAACAGCAACACCACTAAGTGAGAGCTTTTCTTACTCTGGAAGCACGTCAGAACTTTATATGGATATATTTTTAGGCAATACCGGTGGATGCATTGGTGAAACATCGGTTTTACTTATTCTTATCGGAGGAATTTTATTACTTGCTTTTGGAGTGATAAAATGGAGAATACCTGTTGTATACATAGGAACAGTTTTTATACTGACATGGTTAATTCCCGGCCAAGATCCTGTATTTCATATTTTAGCAGGAGGATTATTTCTTGGAGCATTTTTCATGGCTACTGATTATGTAACTGCTCCAATGACTGCAAAAGGACAGTTTATTTTTGCATTTGGAGCAGGAGTATTAGTTGTTTTAATAAGATTATATGGTTCAATGCCTGAAGGAGTCGCATTTTCAATTCTATTGATGAATGCATTTACCCCATTAATTGATAGATACGTACATCCAAAACCTTATGGTTATATAAAACCTGATAAAAAGGGCTTTTTAAAATCCAAAAAAAAGAAAGAAAAAACAAATACAAAAAACAAGTTAGATAAAGGAGGGGGGAAATGACAAAGATTAATCTAAAACAAGAAATTGTTCCTGTTTTATTTTTAACATTTATTGTGTGTTTGTCAGTCATTTTTCTTTATGCAACCAATAGCGTTACAGAGGAATATATCAAGAATACAAAAAATGATGCAGTTAAATCTATGCTTAAAGAGCAATTCAGTGAAATGGATGATTACTCATATGATGAAAAACTAGAATACTACACAATTTTATTAAATGACGAAATTGTTGGTTATGCCTTTGTAGCTGTTGCAAATGGTTATGGGGGCCCCATTGAGCTTTTTGTTGCATTAGAGAGCAATTTTTTAGACGATGATGATATAATTATTCATGGCATATCTGTTGTTTCACATTCAGAAACACCTGGTTTAGGTGAAAAAATTGTAGAAGCATCTTTTTCAGATCAATTCACTGGAATTAATGTTAATGATGTTGCATTAACTGAAGATGGTGGTAAGATTGATTCAATATCTGGTGCTACAATTAGTTCATCTGCAGTTGTTGATGCCATGTTTAACTCTGTAAGACAAAAAGCAGAGGTTATTCGGAATAATATTGATTTAAATTCTGAGGAGGAATCCTAGAAATGAAGGAAATAATTGAAAATTTAAAAAATGGTATAATCAAATCTAATCCTGTATTAATATTACTTTTAGGTCTTTGTCCTACGTTAGCTGTTAGTACCTCTATTGATAATGCTTTTGGAATGACGGCTGCTGTTCTTTTTGTATTGATCAGTTCAAACATTATTGTTTCACTTATACGTAAATATACTCCTAAACGAGTTAGAATACCTGTTTTTATTGTAATCATTGCAACCCTTGTAACAATTGTAGATTTGACTATGCAAGCATTTCTTCCTAGTCTTAGTGAATCCCTTGGTATTTTTATCCCATTGATTGTGGTCAACTGTATTATACTTGGTAGAGCAGAAGCATTTGCCTCAAAAAACAAGGTTCCAAATGCGATAATGGATGCTGTTGGTATGGGAATAGGTTTTGGAATTGCGATAACAACTATTTCTCTTTTTAGAGAAATATTAGGAACTGGTAACCTTGAGGTTTTTGGTATTGAGCTCTTCAAAATACCAGGCCTTTCAGAAAACCCAATGCCGATTTTTATTCTGCCTATGGGGGCATTTCTAGTAATAAGTATACTTCTTGCAACTTTAAGATATACAGGGGTGATAAAGAGTGGATAATTTGTTTGCAATATTTATCAGCATGGCATTAATCAATAACTTAGTATTATCAAAATTTTTAGGACTATGTCCCTTTTTTGGTGTTTCAAAAAAACTATCAAATGCAGTTAGCATGGGTCTTGCAGTAATCATGGTTATGACTGCAGCCTCAATTGTATCATGGATCATTTTTTTCCATATACTAATTCCATTTGGAATAGATTATATGTCAACTGTAATTTTTATTCTAGTTATTGCATCTCTCGTACAAATTTTAGAACTAACAATAAAGCGCACAAACGCCTCATTATACAATGCATTAGGAATTTATCTACCATTGATTACAACAAACTGCGCAGTGCTAGGAATAACATTTATTAATGTTAGAGCAGAATATAATTTTGTTGAAACAATTGTAAGTGCACTAGGCGCTGGAGTCGGTTTTACATTAGTTCTTGCAATAATGTCAGGTATTCGAGAAAGACTTGATCTTGCTGATGTACCAGAATCATTCAGAGGAATTCCTGTAGCATTTTTGGTTGCAATGATGCTTGGAATATGTTTTATCGCATTTTCAGGGATGGTATAATAAAATGGATGGAAACACAATACTAATCATTGTTTCTTTAACACTGATAGGCTTAGGCTGTGGAATAGCAATTTTTATTGTAAACCGGGTTTTACCCGAAGAAGATGAACAATTGAAAAAAACTGAGGAAATTGCAAAATACTTACCTGGGGCTAATTGTGGAGCATGTGGAAAACCAGGATGTTTTGCATACGCCGGGGAAGTAGCAAAAGACACTGATATACTAAAAAAATCACCATGTATGCAATTAATGAATGATGAAAAAAGAGTCAAAGAACTCGGTGAGTATCTAGGAATAAATCTTTCTGCAGGAAGTGTAAAAAAAGTAGCAGTTGTGCATTGCTCAGGTGATTCAGAGATAATCTTTGATTATAAAGGAGTTCAGACATGTAAAGCTGCAAGTCAACTATCAGCAGGATATAGAAAATGCCCATACGGCTGCCTTGGATTTGGTGATTGTGTAGCAATATGCCCTGAAAACGCAATTAGTATTGATGAAGAAAAAAAAGTAGCAGTAGTGGATCCTGATAAATGTTTAGGGTGTGGTTTATGCGTCAATGAATGCCCATTTAATTTAATCGAGATAATTCCTGCAGATATGCCCCAATATGTAGCCTGCAACTATCTTTCAAAGAAAAACATACCAGGCAGAGAAAGATGCAGCATCGGATGTATTCATTGCAGACTTTGTGTAAAGGCATCAGAAAAAGGAGAAGTTACTTGGAATGAAGAAAAAGATTTACCATTTTTTGATCCGGAAAAATGCGCTCCCGCCCCAAATGCAATAGAAAAATGCCCACGAAATGTAATTTTTAAGAGAAAATCAGATTGTTGGGAAAAATAAATATTTTTTTAAAAATAACTAATGCAGGGGAAGGGATTTGAACCCTTGGACCTCTGCAGGACAAGGCCCTGAACCTTGCGCCGTTGGCCAAGCTTGGCTACCCCTGCGCAAGGTTTGTATATAAATTAATATTATTTTACTTTGTTACTTCATTTACTAAGACCTTTTGAAATATAGATTTCTATCTCATTAATATTGACTGTAATTCTAGGATATAATGTTCCATCAGCGCTATCTTCAATAAAAGAAATATTTACGCCTTTTCCATCAGGTGTTTCTGTAATTGTATAATCTAGTTTATCTGAATCGGAATGAGGTAGTGTATCATTGAAAAATGTTTTCCAGGGTTTTATATAATCTGTAAAAATCGTCATATTTTGAATTGTATCAATTTCCACTTGTTCTTTATTAATGAATTTTGTTTGGATAGGGCAAGTTCCATAACCACTTATTGAAACCTTATCTACAATTACCTTGATTTTTACTAGATTAAAGACAAGTTCATTTTCACTTACAACTATAAATGACGGTTCAACCTTTAATGAACTACCTTTATCTTGACTTAAAATCAATGCACCATTTTCATAGATATAAGTTTGGTCTAAAAAATATTGATTGGTTGATTCATATCTGATTGAACCAAGACTTATATTTTCTTCAGTTTCATCGTTTTCAAATGTTATATTACATGCATCTGGTAAAATATTTAAATTACCATATGATCTTGCTGAACTAAAATAAGGCATCTCTTTACTACCAAGTGTAATAGGACTTGAAATCAAACCATATTTGTTTTCTGAAACAGTTAATGTATCTATTGCATATTTTAATTGTGTAAATTGATTTTCTACTGTATCCATATGCTCTGCTTCTTTTTGTTCCATCCAATTAGGAACAAAAGAACTTTGTACTACGGCAAGGGCTGAGACAAAGAGTCCAATAAGTAAAACTGCAACAACAACACCTGCAACTGCATTATCTGAATCTTTTATTTTTCTATATTTTATCATTTTTTTGCCTCCATTATGGAACTGGCGTTGGACCAATTGTTAATTCAAATATATTATTTGAAAGATCAATATCATTACAAGAGCAAGAGATAATTTCTGCTGAAACTGTTTGAGTTTTGAAAACGTTCTTAAAATGAATTGCTAGAATATCTGCAAAATCATCACCAGCTTCTACCTCAATTAACCAGCCTGGTCCACCAGGGTTAGGGACAAAATGATGATGACTGTAAATATTTGGAAATATAATTTTAGTCTTTAACCAATATACTAATTGATCTTCACTAAAGCCATCTGTGAATACCTCGCAATCAATTTCATCAAAACCTTCTCTCATAAGAAGTTTATCAATTAAATAATTCCTTTGTGCCTCTGCACTTATCATAGGACTTACTGAATGCGGAGAAACACCTGCAGGATATTGACAAATATAATCTGGAAGACCTGCTGATACTAGATTTATAATTTGTCTTTTCTTTGGATGGAATTCAGATGATGCATATAATGTATCAGCACTCAGTCTTATTCCACATGCCATAGAACAAGCACCGCCTTTCTTTGATATTGTTCTAATAGAACTTTGAACATTATCATAATAATTAGGATCCATTGGATTATCTGAAATCACAGCTGGCCCAAATTCAACTTCTGCAAGATGGAAATTAATATCTGCATCTCCACCATACTGAATAACCGTTAGCTCAACAAATTTATCATTTGGAATAAAACCAAATTTTACAGCGTCAGCAATACCATTTATTGCTCTATCAAAATTTGTGTTACTGATTTTATTTGAACCGTCAACAACTAATGCAAGCTGAGTAGGAAAATCTGGTATTCCACAGACAAGATACTTCATCTCAATAATTGCATTTGTTGATGAAGCTATATTATCAATCTCCCAAATACCTGTTCTTAGATCATATAGTCCATCAAAACCTGGTGAAGTTTCTAAATAATGCAGTATATCTGGAATCTTAATCTCAACTTCTACATCTTTAACAACACTAGGGCCAAAATTTTTTACAATGAATTTTAATTTAATTTTATCACCTACTTGTGGAGTTGTTGAACCCTGTGTTACTTGAATATCCATAACTAAATCTGAAAATCTACTTTCAATAATTACTCCTGACATAACAGCTGAATTACTAATTTTATCGGCAACAGTTACATCAATTGCCTGAAATCTTTGATAATTCAGTTCTGGAGGAAGCATTTCTAATGAAAAATTAAAAATTTCACCTATATTCCAGTAATCATCTTGTTTTTCGTCATAACTTAGGTTTTGTGAAATTGGAAGTCTAGTATTTTTTCCATTAACTGAAATTATTACCTCAGTATCTAAATCTAAATCATCTCCGCCTTGGTGGTTTAATATTAATTCGTTATCATTTATACTACCAATGATATCAACTGTTGGTGTAGGTTCAGATATTTCTATACTAAATATTGATGCATATATCACTGAAAACAGTGAAACTGATATTGTAAGTAGTAAAAGTGTTCCTACTACTTCTGAAACGCCCTTGTTTCCCATTTTTAAGATTTTTAGTTTTCTCATATAATTACTCCCCATTTTTTAATTACTTTTAATTTTATTTTTGTTATTAGATATTTGTTTTACAATATATATAAAGGTTTTTATTAAAAATTATAAATATTTATATTTTACTTATCTTTATAAAAATCAAGAGCATTTACGGCAAATGAAGTAAAATAAATCATAACTTTTATATAAAAAACTTATATCGTTTGCTTTGTAGGGTTTAGTAGTATGAAAAGTAAACTAAGGTTTATTTTATTTTTCATCTCCACCAAAAACTAAACCCTACAACTTAATTTTACTAGCAAATTATAAGTATTTCTTTGATTATTGCTTGGAGCTAATTATGGCCCGAGTAGTGTAGCCTGGCAACATATGGGACTGTGGATCCTCTGTGGCGGGTTCAAATCCCGCCTCGGGCCTAAAAATATTTATTAAAAAGGAAAGAAGGGTAGACGAAAAAAGAACAAATGGTTACGTTTTCATCCTTTCGTCTAACCCTAAGATAGTGGTTGATTTACAGGTTTATATATTTTTCGCAAATAAAAATAGATTTTATGGGAGAAGTTTATTAATAATAAATCATTATAAAAAATGATTTTAGGGGGACTTTCAAATAAAAAAGAGCCGAAGAATATTTTCAAAATACTCAACATCTATACTTCTGATATTAATAATTAGTAATATATCTGCAGTAAATCTTAATCAAAATAATATTATTCTATCAGACTCTTATAAGGAATCTTACGGACCAATTGGAGTTCCTCAAGGATGCATACCTGGAAGAGTAGTATGGACATGGAACCCTAACCTAACAGAAAACTCATTTTCAGGATATTGGTGGCAAGAAGGAAACATCAATAGACATTTAATGGACAAAATGTTCTCTGAGGGGATAAGAAATCTAACTGATGCAAATTCTGATAAAGATGCATGGGAAACTCTTTTTAGATACATCAATCAAAAAAAAGGAATAGGAAATATAAGCTATACTGCTGGAGAAAGAATTTCGATAAAGGTAAATCTTGCAAATAACAAATGGGGAACTTACGAGCATGAAGACAATGATATAGATGCAAATCCATATCTGATACTAAGCTTGTTGAATCAATTAACAAACAAAGTAGGAGTCCCAGAAGAAAATATTACTGTTTTTGATGTTTCAAAACCGATGCATCACTGGTTTTATAACATATTATCAAAAGAATACCCAAATGTCTATTATGCAGATTTATATGGAGAAGCAGAAGGTAGACATAAAGTCAATAGCAGTGAAAAATCTGTATTTTTCACTTGGGGAAAATGTAAAAATCGAACATTACCTGAATGTGTAGTTGATACAGATTACTTAATAAACATACCAATTCTTAAAAGACATCCTACAGGACATGGAATATCATTATCTGGTAAAAATTTGTTTGGAGCATTTGCAGAACCAGTAGAACCAATCCATCCCTATCTAGTATGGGGGACGATAATGGGAAACCCTTCTCCACAAGTAGAACTCTTGGGTCATGAGGACTTAGGGGGAAAAACCCTATTATATATTGGTGATGCAACATTTGCAACAAAACAAACTATTAAAAACATGGTCAAGTTTGATATGTATCCCTTTGACAATGATTGGACAAATAGCCTATTTTTCTCACAAGACCCTGTTGCAATTGACTCAGTAATGTATGATTTCTTGAGATTGGAAGGAACTAATCCAAGAAAAGGATCTCACAATTATCTTCATCAGGCAGCAGTTCCACCTATAAATCGTTATGACCCAGAAAATGATGGAATTTTCCTCTCTGAAAGCCTTGGCGTCCATGAACATTGTAATGAAGATGTTGATATCTTCTCTAAAGAAAGATATTCAGGACCTGAAAACAATGGAATTGACTACATAGCAATAGGCAAAGAACACGCAAAATTTTCAGTTGACATAAAAAAGCCTACACAAAAGACGCTTTATTTATTTGGAAGGATGATAAAACCTCTTAGAAATATTGATAATACAATGATTTTTGGAAAAATAAGAATTATTGCAAAAATAAACGGAATTGATGAAAGTCCAGATTACGTTGCCTTTTATGTAAATGATGAACTGAAAAAGACTCTTTATAAAGAGCCTTTTGAATGGACCTGGTTTGGCTCTAAAAATATTAAACTTTCAAGTCTTAAAGTCAAAGCATATAAAGATGCTAAGGTTGCCTCTGAAGAAATAAAACTCTACAAGTTTTTTTAAAAAATAAATTAATCAATCAAAATACTTTCAATCATCCTGCTTTTATGCTTTTAAAGTAAAAAGAACCTTTCATAAACCTGATATAATTTTTAGGAGGCAAAAATTTTGAGTTTAAATCTCTCATTAAATAATCATCGCAAAGCTGATTTTCAAATTGCAAAAGAAATACTAAAACCTGAGATTATAACTTCATCAGGAATCAAAGAGCTTGATGATCTAGTTGGTGGTTTTAAATCAGGTGAAATAACATACATAGATGGAGACAGTAATATAATATCAAAGATTGCAAGCCAGATATGTGTTAACAGTTATAAATCATTTAAAAGCGATATCATCTATCTTGATGCTGGTGTCTGTGCAGACCCCTACATCATCTCATTTTATGCAAAGAAAATGGAAGTTGACAGTCAAGACCTTTTAAAACATATTCATATAAGCAGAGCCTTTACAGTACATCAGCTTACAACACTTCTACAAAATACAATTGAACCGATAATAATTCGTTATAAGCCACAAACACTAATAATTGACAAATTCCCTGTTTTATATCTAGATTCAGATGTTGATTCAAAAGAATCGCAGGCATTATTAAGAAGCAATATCCATAAAATCAAAGAGCTTACGATAAAATACAATCTAATCACTATCTTTACAAATCTTGATAGAAAGATGATTTCAAATAACAGAAATGTTCGTAAAATCCTTTATGAAAATGTTGATGAAATAGTTTTAATGAAAAAAAAGGAGCTGGCAACAGATGTAAGACTTTTAAAAAAGGATAAACGAACAATGATTCTTCATCTTCAAAAAGGACAGAAAAGACTGCAAAACTTTGGGATGGTGATGTAAAAATGGGCAGGACCGTTCCAACCTTTAGAAATATAATTGAGTCATTTGGATGGGAGTGGAATGATTTTAAAAAAGCACTTAGAGAAATTGACAAAGTAGCATTTGAAGATATGCTAAACCATGCACGCCGTCATGCATCAGCGGGAAGCAACATGAGCAATCCAAATCCATTTGAACCAGTTGTTATGAGCATTTTAGTTGAACACGAAAAAACACTTAGGGAACTAAGAAAACATGTTGAAAGGGAGCATAATTGATGTTTATCCAGATAGAAAAAGAAATGCAATGGTTACATGGATTGTTGATAATGGAAAATCTCTAAAGATAGAAGAAAAATATCTGCCTAGTTTTTTTGTTTATTCAAATCGTGAGGACCTATTAACAATAGCAGGTCTATTAAGAGAGAGCTCTGAGGTTGAAAAACTTAATTTTACTTTCAAAAGTATTTATCTAGGTGAAGAAAAAAAACGCTTTGTCCTAGAGATTATTCCAAAGAATATAGGCTCTATTAAAGAACTTTCAAAAAAAATTGATTCATGGGGCGGATTTTATAGATATAGTCTTTTTAATGTTGATACAAGGCTTTCAAGTCGTTATCTGCAAGAAAAAAACTTGTTTTGCAATCAATTTGTAAAATATGATGGTAAAAAATTCTCAAGTGATCAAAAACAATGGGATATTGATTATAAAACTCCTTCATATAAAGAGGCATATTTTGATGTCAAAAGAGAGAGTAATGGAAAAATCCTTTCTTTTAATGATAAAATAAAACATATCAAAATAAATGATTTTTTAATTGATGGGAAAAACGAATCAGACATAATAATTGATGCAGTAAAAGAAATCAAAAATATAGACCCAGATGTAATATACACATACAAAGGCGACAGCTTTGTTTTTCCATATATTCTTCATCGTGCTACGATTAACAACATAGAAAAAGTAGTGAATCTGAGTAGGGAGAAAAAAAGGCTTCTTAAATCTTTTAAAAAAGAAAAATCATATTTTAGTTACGGACAAATTATATACAGACCTGCATTTTATGTGCTTTACGGACGGGCCCACATTGATACATATAACTCATTTATGTATGGAAAAAGCGGACTTTTTGGACTTATTGACATATCAAGATGCTCAAACATTCCTCTGCAGATGCTCTCAAGAGTAGGACCTGGAACTGCAATAAGTCAGATACAGGTAAACAAAGCAATAGAGAAAGGCAAGCTTATTCCTTGGAAAAAAAACATGCCTGAAAATTGGAAAACTGCAATGGATTTGTTAATATCTGACCGAGGAGGGCTTATTTTAGACCCAATTGTTGGAATTCATGAAAATGTAATCGAGCTTGACTTTGCATCACTTTATCCAAATATAATGCTTAAATATAATATCAGTCCTGAAACAATGCTTTGCAAGTGCTGCAGAGATTCACCTAAAATAATTGTCCCCCAGCTGAATTATCATATATGTAAGAAAAAAACAGGACTTCTGCCTGAGGTCCTGGAGCCTATTATAAAACGACGTTTTTTATACAAGGCAAGGGCAAAAAACAATAGTTATGAAAAAGAACTATACAAAGAGCTCCAACAAGCTTGGAAGTGGGTACTTCTAGTCTGTTTTGGATATACTGGCTATAAAAACGCACGTTTTGGTCGTATCGAATGTTATGAAAGCATTACTGCATTTAGTAGAAAGATACTTCTTGATGCTGCTGGAAAGGCAGAAGAATCTGGCTATAATGTTTTACATGGAATTATCGACTCATTATGGATAAAACCAAAAAAAAATGCTTTGAATCCATATCTTCTTTCAAGGGCTATTAGCAATAAAATCGGTATAAACTTAGACTATGAAGGAAGATACAAATGGATTGTGTTTCTTCCAAGTAAAAACACAGGCGTTGGTGCTTTAAATCGTTATTATGGGCTTTTTGATAATGGAGAGATAAAGGTTAGAGGAATTGAACTAAGACAGAAGAACTCACCTAAATTTTTAAAAAAGCTACAAAAAGACATTATAAAGAATTTTTCAAGGGCAGAAAACAAAGAAGAATTCCTAAAGCTCATACCAGAGGCAATTGAGATTTCTAAAAGATATGCAGAAAAAATACTTAATGGAAAAATTCCAAAGGAAGATCTAATAATAAAATCATGTGCATCTAGAGATATATCTCAATACAAGGTTAATACTTTTTTAAAATCTGCGTTGATACAACTTAGAAAAGAAGGAATAGACCTAGAGCCAGGTCAACATGTCAGATATCTTGTGTGCGACGAAAAAGAAAAGAACCCTTTTTCAAGGGTTTGCATAGCTGAAAATATCAATAAATCTGAAAAAATAGATACTGATTTTTATATCAGGCAAATCGCCCAGTACACTGAAAGCATACTTGTACCCTTTGGTTTTACAATTGAAAGAATTTTTGATATTATAAAGAAGGCAAATAAAGGGAGGGAATTAAATAGAACATTTTCAAAAAGAAATAGAACTTGTCAAACCAGTTTCTGAATATTTAATAGATAAAGGATACAAGTTAAGATATGAGATAAGAATTGGCTATTGCAGAGCAGATATTGTTGGATTTAAAAAGGATAATGTTGTTGCAGTTGAACTTAAATTATCAGACTGGAAAAAGGCAATTATTCAAGCAAAAAACTATCAACTTGCATGTGACTATGCCTATATTGTATTTCCACTTTCAAAGTCATATAATATTTTACGCAAAGCAGAGCATATTTTTATAAAACAAGGAATTGGATTCTTATCAGTAAATGAAGATAAGAATGAAGTAAAAGAGATAATTTCTGCAGAGAAAAAAAATAAGAATTTTGGAAGAATTAGCATCTTAGAGATAGATAAAAAGATACTTAGGAGAAAAAAAAGAAAAATACTATAGTATATTATATAGATATTAAAAAGACTCAAATATTATATAATTATAATAAGAGGTTTGAATATGGAATCTGTTTTGTTTGAAAAGAAGGGCCCCATTGCATATATTATTCTAAATAGACCTAAAATGAGAAACTCATTATCCCTTGAACTCATGGAAATTTTAAAGAAGAAAATAATAAAAGTTTCAAAAGACAAAGACCTAAAAGTAATAATTATAAAAGGAAATGGGCCAAGCTTTTGTGCAGGTCATGATTTATATGAACTAGTTGGAGAAAAATATTCAATTCATCATTTTAGAGAAATCTTTACAAAATGTTCTGAGATAATGAAGCTTTTACATAAAATCCCTCAAGTAGTTATAGCTCAAGTCCATGGTATTGCAACTGCTGCAGGCTGTCAGCTTGTTGCAGCATGTGACCTTGCAACTTGTGAAGAAAATGCAAGATTTGCAACACCTGGTGTTAAAATCGGACTGTTCTGCTCTACACCAATGGTTCCTTTAAGTAGAATAATTGGTAGAAGAAGAGCACTTGATATGCTATTTACTGGTAGGTTTGTTTCTTCAGAGGAAGCTCAAAGTTTTGGACTGATAAATAGAGTTTATAAAAAAGGAGATTTGGAGGGTAAAACAAGAAAATGGGCAGAAGAGATTTCAAAGACAAGTAGACTCACACTTTCAATTGGAAAAGAAGCTTTTTACACACAGGTCAATCAAAATGAAGAAAAAGCATATGATTACTCAAAAGAAATAATATCTTTAAATTGTTTAACTGAAGATGCGCAAGAAGGAATGAGTGCATTTATTGAAAAAAGAAAAGCAAAGTGGAAAGAGAAATAAGATATGTGTTATAGATATAGTGTACCCGGACCTGATCTTGTAAAAAAAGAGTGCAAGGTTGAAATAAAAGAGGATTTTGAAAAAAGATATCATGTTAGTGCATTTGAAGATGTAAAACTTCCAGTAATAACAAACATTGAACCAAAACAAGTCAAACTCTTCAGCTGGGGTCTGATTCCATTTTGGGTAAAAGATGAAAAAACAGCAGAGGAAATCAAAAAAAGAACAGTTAATGCAAGAGCTGAGACAATATTTGAAAAAGCTTCTTTTAGAAACTCTGCAGGAAAAAAGCATTGCTTGGTTATATCTGATGGTTTCTTTGAATGGAGATACTATAAGGGAAAAAACTATCCATATTATATAAAACTAAAAGACAAAAAAGTATTTTCAATTGCTGGGCTTTGGGATTCTTGGTTTAATAAGAATACAAATGAGGAAATCTTTACTTATACAATTATAACAACTGATGCAAATCCTCTAATGGCAAAAATTCATAATAAAAAGAAGAGAATGCCTGCAATACTTTCCAAAGAAGATGAGGAGAAATGGATAAGTAAAGAAATTAAAAAAGATGAAATAAAAAATATTTTAAGGCCATTTGATGAAAACAAAATGGATGCATATACCATTTCAAAACTTATTACCAATAAAGAAATGAAACCTAATGTACCTGAAGTAATCAAACCATATAATTATGAAGAACTAAGATTTGAGCAGAAACAAAAAACTTTATTTTAAAGAAAAAAAAATGGAATTTTTATAAATTCCAAGCTAAAAATATTCCACCGGCAATAATCATTCCAAGCCTTGAATATTTATCAATATTTTTATTAAGCAATCCTGCAAATAATAGTACTGCACCAATACCTACTGAAAAAGTAATACTTACAATTCTTAATGCCACATGTGTAAAAAATTGACTTACAATATCTATTATCCAAACAGTCAAAATACCTATGAACAATGCAAGAGTAACCATCATCTTTGAAAATAACTTTGAAATAATTTCATTAAAATCTGTATTGCTCTTTCTTCTTACAGGTTGCTGTTGTACTGGTGGTGCGACTGGACGCTGTTGCTGGGGTTGTTGTTGACCTTGGAAAGGTTGATATGATTGTTGTTCGGCTGCTTTTGGTGCTCCACAAGCTGGACAGAATCCTGCTCCTTCGGGAATATCAGCACCACATTTAACACATTTTGTTCCTACCATATTCCTCCACCTTGATGCTCAAAATAAAAAAGATGTTTATATTGATTTCTTTTTATTTTTGAATTATTTTATTGTTTACCTTGTTTACAACTATTACAAATACCTTGAGCTGAATCAAAACAACTTAAGCATACATTTCTTCCACATAATCTGCAAGTAAACATCGCACCAGGTTTTCCACATATACTACAAAGTCCTACTAGATCCATATATTATTTTTCACCCATTCTAACAAGAATCTTTTTTAAATCATCAATTGAAATTGTAGTTGTAACAAGAGGAATATTTTCTCTATCTGCAAGTTTTATTGCAAGAGAATCAACAGAACCAGGTTTATGATATACTACAACTGTAGGTTTCACTGGATGAACCCTTATTGCAATCATAGGACTTCTACCGTAGCGGATACCTGTAAAAATTATAGCTCTTTCAGTGCTCCATCCATAAAGCCTGTTATAATCACCTGAATTAATTGTTTCAATTGTTTTAACACTGTCAACAAGAGTAAAACCCTTAACATTCTTTTTAAGACCAACTTTATTTGTTGTCAATATTCTTCCTTCAATTTCTTTTATAAAAGTACTTGCAGGTATTGTAAAGGGATATTCCATGATTTCAAGGATGCCATCTTGAGTTTCAACCATTGATGAGTACTGCCTAATTGTTTTTCCACCATGATTTTCATCAATTTCGATAAGTGCATTAATTATCTTTTTTACTGTTTGAATGCCAGGGGATTTTCTTCTACCGGATTCATAATCACTAATTACACTTGGTGATAATTTCAAACAATTAGCAAGATCTGTCTGACTAATGTTAAAAATGCCTCTCCATTTTCTTATTGTCTGTCCGGGTTTTGGGCTTAAGGTTATTTCACCTGCTATCTTTTCAGATAAAGCATCCTTTATATTCATTTATTCTCCTCAACGGGTTTAAATTTATATCCATAATAGAAGAAATGCAATTAAATTAATATAGTACAATTACATTTCTTTTATGGGGTTATAACTGTGGTTTCTAAATCAAATGATGTCGAAAAGTATATCGGCAGTATGTTAAATAATTTTCGAAAAAAAAATCATAAGAAAGATGTTGAAGACTATCTTTTAATTAGAAAAAGAATTGACAAAGTAAAAAATTATACAATGCGTAACGATGTTCAGAGTCTATTAGCATTAGATCGTTACATAGAAAAAGATTTTAAAAAAATTACTCAAGATGATATGTTAAAATTTGAGGAATTTTTAGAGAAAGACTATATTCTTAAAGGAAAAGCTTTTCATAAAAAAAATAAAAAAGGTTTTTCTAAGAGTTCAATAGAACAATATATGGCTCATATTAAAAGATTTTATAAATATCTCTATAACAAGTCTGAATATAAAAAAGGAAAAAAGTTTCAAAAAAATATTCCTTATCCAGATGTTGTAAGCTGGATTAGTTCCGATACAAACAACTATAAAAAATTACCACTAGATAAATTAATTAGTGAAGAAGACCTGTTAAAACTCCTAGATATTTGTGATAATTTCAGAGATAAAGCAATGTATAGTGCAGGTTTTTATGATGCAGGTCTAAGAATAGGAGAGCTTATAAGTCTTAATGTCGGCAATGTTGGTTTTGATAAACTAGGAGGTTATTTTATACTCCCTAAAGAAGGAGTTGATCTTAAAACAGGTCAACGTAAAATAAGATTATTCCTAATGCCTAGTAGTACACAATATCTTAAGGATTTTTTAAATAACCATCCTTTTAAAAAATATTTGAATGCACCTTTGTTTTATAGTCTAGATATGAGAAATTATTTAAAAGTAGTTAACAAAGCGAAAAATAATAATATTGAGCAATCTGATTTTGAAAAAATAAGATTATCTAGACCAGGTATTGAGGGTAATTTAAGAAAATTATGTAAATATGCTGGAATACAAAATTTAACCCCACATATGTTAAGACATACTTCTGCAACTATTTGCTCTAAAAAAGGTTTTAATGAAATGGAACTCAGAATTAGATATGGCTGGAGCCCAACCTCTAAAATGCCTTCTAGATATGTACATTTAGCTTCGAAGGATATTGATGATAAAATAAAGATTATCACAGGTTACAAAGAACCTGAAGAAATTGAACCAAGTAAACTTACAAATATTATTTGTTGGAATTGTAATAACGAAAATGTACCTACTAACAAATTTTGTGGAGTATGTGGAGTAGATCTTAAACCAAAAGAAGAAATAACTATTGAAGAAAAAACAGATGAAAATATTTACCAAAAATTAAAAGATATATTAGAATATCAAAAACATTTAGAAGAAAAAATAGAAAAACTAGAAAAACAAAAAGTAAACCAATAGCAGTCTAATAAAATCTAACTGTCATAACTCTGTTACATCTTATGGGTAAAACTATTTATAGTTTTAAAAGCACTAGCAGTTGTCCGATGGAAAAATTTAAACAACGGACAACAATAAAACTTACCCCTGAGATTTTTGAAGAAGTTAATAAATTAGCTGAAAAAATAGGATGTACACGATCCAATCTTATTAGAATGTCAATAGCTCTTTTTATGAAAAACTGGGAGGATTAATAAATGTCCATGTATGATTTTTCCAGTAAAAATTTTAAAGAATTTTGTAAGGACAATAATCTAAAAAAAAATGAAGCAAGAAATATTGTTTTTTTAGAATTATCAAGAGTTTTAAATGAACTTGAAAAACAAAGAGTTCAGGAGGTTAAAAAATGAAAATGAGAGATAGCACACCTCTTGTAATTCAATGTAGGAGAATAACTCAAGAGAGACTAGATCAAGTATTGCATGGCTTGTTTCAAAGTGGTTTTTATAATTTAAAAACAGAAGTTAAGGAAAGAAAAAATGAAAGATTTTAATGATAATTTAGTAGTTGGAATAGTAGCTCATGTTTCTATAAATGATTTAAAAAATTTAAAAGAAACGATTGAAGAGCTGCCTTATTTAAAAATAATATTTTTTAAAACAAGTAGTGAAAAACTATGGATCAAGGAGGAGAGTGAGCACAGTGGTTACTAAAAAAACAAAGAAAAAACAGGAGAAGAATATGATAGTAATGAATGATAAAAAACAACAGGAAGAACGACAACAGATAAAAAAAGTTAGTATTTTCCAGTTAGGCCATGATATAATAGGAGAAGAGGTTGAAATATCGTTATTACCTCAAACAATCAGCGAAAGGAAAGCAATTCCCACAGAATTATTTTTTAATTGCTCTAACTGTGATTATTCAAATGCTATAGATGTTTGTCCACTGGATTATTTTCAAGGAGAAACTTTTGAGAAAAAAGGAATGAAATGCCCTGATTGTGGAGAAAAAAAATTAAGATCCGTATATTCTAATTTTACAAATTGCCATACAATTCAGGCAATACATCCATTAAAAGATATAAGAATGGATCAAAACGAAAAAATCGAGAACAAAGTAAAAATCATTGAAGAATCAAGAACTATTAAACCAATAACAACTTATTATTTCACAGATAAAAAAGAAGAAATCCCTTTCTCTGTGCTAAAAACCAAAGGAATCTTAACATTGGATACTAAGAAAAAACCAATGAAATACTATCTTCTAGTCAGTGAAATAAAACCTGAGAAAGATTTCTTTTTAAACTATAAGATAACTTCTAAAGATAAAAAGGATTTTAAAAAATATTTCAGTGATAACAAAAACTTGGATTCAGATATCTCTGATACCATTGCACCAACTATTATTGGAAGATCTATTCCAAAATTTTTTACAGCATTAACTCAGCACTCAGTTTTATACATAAGAAAAAGCGATCTTGGATTATTGAAAGGTTTATTTGCAGGTGATTCAAGATGTGCAAAAACAGTTATATTGCTTGATACAACATTGCATTTAAGCCCTCTTGGATGCGAATATGCCACTGCAGAAACATCAACAAGAACTGGAATATCATATACAATAAAACAATTAGGGGATTCATGGGAAATTGAATGGGGAATTTTACCACTTTGTGATAAAATGCTTGTTGGTCTTGATGGCCTGCATGCATGGGGAACTGATGAAACAATACAACTAAGAGAGGTATTAAGTCAAGGTTTTATCAATGTAAGAAGATGTGTAAAAGCAGATAGCCCAGCAAGAGTGAGAATACTTGGTGCTGTTAATCTCAATCAAAAAGTTGCTACATATCCAACAAGATGGCATGCAACATGGGATAGTAGCATTTTAAACCATGTAGATCGCAATAGATGGGATTTTATTTTTGTATTTGGAGAAAATGACATCAATAAAGAAGATATCAACAAAAGGCACAGAGAATTTAAAGAAGGAAAAATAAAGAGAAAAATTCCTGTAGACGTGTGGAAAAAACATATAATCTGGGCATGGCAACTTACACCGGATAGAATAAAAATTGAGAAAGGAACTTATGAAAGAATTGAATCAATAGCCAATGAAATACATAAGAGTTTTAGCGAATCAAAAATTAAACCTTTTACAAATGAGTTTTTTAATAAATTTGAAAAAATGACTGTAGCCTTTGCTTGTCTTTGTCATTCTGTAGATAAGAACGATAATTTAGTGGTTAAACCAGAACATGCAGATGTTATCAAAGAAAAAATAACTGAATACATGAATCACTTGGAACTTGATAAAGTAAAACTATCTGAAGATTTTATGCCACTTGAAGAACTGGAATCATTATTGCTTGAAGTGAGAGATACCAATAAGGAAAAAATACTGTTATATATTGGTAATAATCGAGGATGCAAACAAATAGACATATCAAATTCTATTGGAATGGATAAAGGAAATCTTTCAAAAGAAATTAATTGGTTTCAAGAAAAAAATTTGATAACAAGCCGAACTAACATCACATTAACTGAGAGTGGTGCTGAGCTATATAGAAAATTATTAGATGAAATAGATAAAAGCCATAAGGAGAAAAATAAAAAAGTTGTTACAACTTTCTCTACAACTAAGAGGAGTAGTGTTAATAAAAAAAATAAAAGGGGTGCACCCTCAAGTTGTGAAAAAAGTTGTTACAACTTTGAGAATTATTTACCAAAAATAATTGAGGTAATGCAGAGTAAATCCAGGCATGAATGGAAAATCAATGAAATCTGCGATAGAATTGGTATTGCAGGGCGTTCAGCAAGAAAAAAAATCAATGAAGGTTTGAAAAATCTTTGTGCTGATCCAAAAAACAAAACAAAGATTCAAATGGCTGATGAAAGCGGTCTAATTTACAGGCTTGGCGGTGATAACCAATGATTTGTTTGTTTTTACAGATATGCAGGTATTTTAAAGTGCATTTAATGCATTTTCTCTTATTGCCTATACTAACATCTTGTTACTTTTCCCCACTTAGGTTAAAATTGGAGGTTGGTTTTGTTGTTTGATTGGTGGTATCTTATATCTAGGGCTTTTTGTTTTTTTATTGGTATGTTGATAGGTGTATTGATCAGGTTTTTATTTCTAAGTGGAGGTTGATTAAATGAATAATAAAGAACTGTATGATAACAATGTGATATATCATTACTATTGCAGCTTATGTGTTTGTAGTTTTTTTGATAGTAGAGAGAAGGGTGTGCTTTGCCCTGTTTGTAAATCTGATGATCATCTAAGTGTTATTGATAAAATAAATTAAGGAAAAAAAACTGTTGAATGGGAGGTGTATATGTTTGAATATTGTTGTACGTGGTAAACTTTCAAAATGGAGTGAAAGAAAGTTAAAAGAAGATCTGCGTTATTTACTCAAACAATATGATGTTAACTATATTCTAGTTTATAGATAGAACTGTAAGTTGGTTTATATATTTATAGGGATGTCCTCATGTTTGATGAGTGTTCTATTGTTTTCTTTTATTTATATTGTCTATCTAGTTTTGATATATGATTTGGTAAAAGGAAATAATTTAATTATATGGGTAGGGGGGGGTACATGATGATTATTATATAATTAAAAATTAATGACGACGACATTAATTATTAATATTTTTATATTATTCTTTCCATTTCTATTCTAGATAGATGATAATATTGTGAGTATATAAAGAATGTGGGTAGTATATAGTAACTTATGGGTGATGGATATATATTGAGATGATTATTATATAATTAAAAACTAGCTTAATATTTGTAACACAGGTTGTTACGTTGTATTCTTTTGTGTGAACAGTTTTAATATACTTGTGCTTGATATATTATTTTCTTAGGTGGAAATATGATTAAAGAAGAAATAAGTTTACCTAAAGAGCTGATGGAAAAACTTAATTTATCTGATGGAAAAAAAATAGTTGTAACTAAAAAAATAGTCTACAGTTTTAAAACCGATCTAGAAGATTAACTTAGAATGCTGAATAAATTTTTTTTTTCTCCTTATGTTTTTTAGCCTATGTTGTTTAGAAAGTGGTTTTTTAGTATGTAACTCCTAGATTTTGGATGGAAAAAGGGTATTTTAAGGCATTATCGTTTTAAAAAATCGTTTAAGTTCTCAATTTTGAGTATATTGTTTTAAAACCGTTAAATAAGCCCTGCTACTCATTTTTAGGTAGCTATGTATAATTATGTTTAAAACTTTTAGTTTGAATGTCAGAGGCCGTTATTTTCAATTTTAAAACGAAATTTATACATGTTTGCTGTTTGGTAGGACAAAAAAGGATCTATTTTTCAAATGGTTACAGAAATTATTGTCCTACCAAATATAAGAATAAACATTTTTTAAGAATAATAAGATTATGTAACGTTTTAGACCAAAAAAAAGAAAAAATACTAAAAAAGAGAGGGTTTTAAATATATAAAAATAAGAGGTATAAAAATACCTTCTCCTTATAGTAATTTTAAGCTAAATCAACATTTTGGTTAGTAATTAATCGCATTTCTTAAATTTATATCCATAATAAATTGCACCTATATAACCATCTTCCTGTATCCTTCTAAAAGTTGATTCAACATTCATGCCTATTTTAACATCATCAAGTTCACAATCAACTATTTGGGCTGTAACCTTTGGCCCTTCTTCAAGTTTTATTATTGCAATAGGATAAGGGACTTGTTCTTCAAAATTTTCAGGTGCTACATGAATTATCGTATAAGATTCAATCTGTCCTCTTCCTCTAAGCTTTAATTCTTTCATCTTGCCAATACTATTTCTTCTACAAATCGGACATGATTCTTTTGGAGGAAAGAAAACCTTTCCACAGTTTTCGCATTTATTTCCAATCAAATTATATCTTTGAGGAATTTCTCTCCAAAACCTTGCAACATTAGATTTCATTTTATATCGCCTCCATTATATGAACAGTGGAGGTTGCACCTGAACCACCTACGTTATGGGCAAGTCCGATTCTTGGGTCTTTTAATTGTCTTTTATCAGCTTCACCTCTTAACTGTTGGACTATCTCAACTATTTGAGCTACACCTGTTGCTCCAACTGGATGGCCCTTTGATTTAAGACCTCCACTCGTGTTTATTGGTATTTCTCCATCTATTGTTGTAATCATATTTTCAACTGCTTTTCCACCTTCTCCTTTTTTTACAAATCCAAGATCTTCGATTGCGCAAATTTCAGCTATAGTAAAACAATCATGAACCTCTGCTAAATCTATATCTTTAGGATTTAAATTAGCCTGCTTATAGGCCATTTTCGCAGCATGCACAGTTGCATCTAATGTACATATATCTCTTCTACCATGTAAAGCTAGACTATCAGATGCTTGACCTGATGCAATTATTTTAACAGGTTTATCAGTAAAATTTTTTGCTTTTTCTGCTGCACATAACACAATGGAGGCTGCTCCATCTGTTACTGGTGAACAATCTAAGAGACCTAAAGGCTCTGCAACCATTGTTGCATTTATTGCTTTATCAATTGTAATTTCCCTTTGATATTGTGCATAAGGATTTTTTGCACCATTTGCATGATTTTTTACGGCAACTTGACCGAGTTGTTCTTTAGTTGTGCCATATTCATGCATATGTCTTGTTGCAATGAGAGCATATATACCAGGAAATGTTACTCCAAAGAATGCTTCCCATTCTTGATCTGCAGCTGTTGCAAGTGTCTCAGTTGCACTTGTTCCAGATATATCATTCATCTTTTCAATTCCTCCAACAACTACGACATCATTCATTCCTGATGCAATTGATAAGAATCCTTCCCTAACAGCAAGACCACCTGATGCACAAGCACCTTCTACTCTTGTTGCAGGGATATGGATATGTGAAAAACCAGATGCATCCGCAACAAGTGCACCAATATGCTCTTGGCCAATAAATCTACCTGAGCTCATCGAGCCTATATACATTGCATCAATATCCTTTCCACTTACTCCTGAATCAATAATTGCCTTAGAACCAGCTTCAGCGGTTAAATTACGAAATGATTTATCCCATAATTCTCCAAATTTTGTTAATCCAACTCCAATTACTGCTACATCTCTCATTTTTATCACTCCCAATAAAGAATATCAGTTAATTTTGCATATGTTCCATAGTCGATATATTTCTTATTTTCAACCATGTCAGAGACCTTTGGTGCCTTTTCTCTTGCAAGATTGCTAATTTCATCTGTAATCGTCATATCAAAACAATCACTTCCAGCACCAGATCCATAACTTGTAAGAATAATTCTATCACCGGGTTTTGCAACATCAAGAACTGATGCAAGACCAACAAGGGATGCACCAGAATATGTATTTCCAATAAATGGAACCATTAGACCCTGCTTGATTTGATCATAAGAAAAACCAAGACTTTTTGAAACATTTACAGGGAATTTTCCATTTGGTTGATGAAATATTGCATATGTGTAATCCTCTGGTTTTGTATCCATTTTTTTCATCATATTAATTGCTGCACTTCTAATATGTTTAAAATATGCAGGAGCCCCTGTGAATCTACCTCCGTGAGAAGGGTATTTTCTTTCAGCCCTCCTCCAAAAATCAGGAGTATCAGTAGTAAATGAAAGTGTGTGATTAATATTTGCAATCACTTTTTCTTTTCCAATAATAAAAGCAGCTCCCCCAGCAGATGCTGAGAATTCCAAAGCATCACCTGGAGCTGCTTGTGAGGTATCTGCACCAATTGCCAAGCCATATTTTATCATATCTGATTTAACTAAAGCAAGGCATGTCTGAACAGCAGCAGTACCTGCCTTACATGCAAACTCATAATCTGCAACCATTAAATCTGGTGTTGCACCTATTGCCTCACCAACAATCGTACCTGTTGGTTTTACAGCATAAGGATGAGATTCACTTCCAACATAAACGCCACCAATTTCTTTAGGGTTTATCGAACATCTTTTCAATGCTGCTCTAGCAGATTCTACACTGATTGTTGCTGTATCTTGATCAATATTTGGAACAGATTTCTCATTAATTCCAAGTCCTTTTGAGATAGTATCTCCATTTTTTCCCCAAACTGAAGCAATATCTCCAGCTTTTATTCTATATCTTGGTATGTTTGACCCATAACTAATAATTCCTATGTTGTCCATATTTAATCCCAAAAAATGTGAACAATAAGTAATATTTAAAATTGCCGTTTTATATTTCGTTTATAAACGATTATTTTATTTTTTTAGAATATAAAAAATTACCAAGTTAAATTCCTTTTTAATTCTATCATGTGAAGATTAACGCCCATCTCTTCAATCCTTAAAACATATGCTTTTCCAAGACCCTTTTTAAATTTTTCAATAAAATGGGAGCCTGCTTCGTCACCAAGAGATATAGTGATTTTTTCAACAATTTTTTGTATTCCTCTTCCAAGTTCAGAATAATTTACATTTTCAATGGATTTTGATATAGATATCTCTTCATCATTATTCTCACTCGATTTCTTATTAATTTTGATATCCTTGAAAAAACTAAATTTCAAATCAAATTCTCTAATTACGTTATTAACAACCATAGTTGCATAGGAATAGTTACTTGAGTCTGTTAATACATTTATTAGAGCTTTTATCACATGTCTAATAATTAATTCTTTTTTTAGTTTGACTACATTAAAGTCTACTCCAATTTCATTTAGTTTTAGAATATAATCAGAATTTAATTTGTCTTTAATCTTATCAGTAAAATCAATAATATTTTTTTCACTGACGACATTGTTTAATTCCTGTACAATCTTTTGGATACCTGTTCCTACGATATTTTCATCAACAAGATTTACATTCTTATCTACTGTTACTGAGTCAATGTTGGGAATTGAACTTACATCATTTATCTTTACCAACTTTAAAAAGTCATATTCGATACTGAATCTTTTATTTAAATCCTCAAGAATCAAATAGGCTTTTCTTTTTCCAATTTCGTTATCTAAGATGTCAAATAATATTTTGAAAAAATTCTTTAATATATCAAAATTTTCTATCCTGAATTTATATGAGTCTTTTAGATCTGTTATAAATTGTAACTGTAGATAATCAAGGTCGATTCCAATATCTTTAATCGTCTTTTCAAATTCATAAGGTAAATCTTCCTTGATTTCTTTAATAAAATAAAATCCTGCATCCTTGCCCATTGATTTAGAAATCTTTTCTATGAATTCATTCGTTGCATTTGCTAATTGGTCAGGTTTAACATTTTCAAGACCAGAATTAAAAGAAATAATATCATAAACCTCATTATATTGAGTACCCTGGATATTAATATCTTTTAGGAATGAATATTTATTTGAAAGTTCTCTAATTGCACTTCCAATAATCACATTTGCATAAGAATCAGATGTTCTTCTACCAATAACTCCGATAGTAGTTTTTAATATTCTTCCGATTATCTCTTTATTTTCAAATGCTTGCATCCACATTCCATTCTTAAATTAAAACCTAACAATTATCCAATATATTTTTGGGTTTTAAAACTTGTTATTTAATTTTTTGAAATATAAAATATATATTTTAAAATTAGTTGTTATCCCAAAATCCTCTTGTTCTTGCATAGGTTAATTCTGCTTTTAAGATATCCCTTAAAAATTTTATTTGAAGTTCTTCTGATTTTTTTAATTGAATGTAATTATATTTTCTAAGTATTCTTGCTGCAGTGTCAGGACCTATTCCCCTAGCAACAAGTGCAAGTATAGCAGGTTTTCCATAGCTTAATATGAGGCTGGCATTTTTATGAATCCTTTTAATTTCTTTATCTTCTTCTTTTGTTCTACTGGTCTTTTTAAGAATTTTTGCAAGTTTTTTATTATATCTTTTCAACACAGCAAGCTTTATTGCACCACAATTTAAGCATTTTAATTTATTATCAGCCCTACTTACTATTGTATCACGAGTTTTACCACAATTTGTACATAAAAGTGTTATCTTTTCTTCCTCAAGTCTTTTCTTAAGTGCTATAAGAATTGATCTGTCGGCCCTTTTAGGAACCATCAAACCTCTAATTGTTTCAAAACCAGAAAGAGCAATAGGCGAAAGCCTTTGAAATACTAATTTTATTTCTTTTTTTTGAATTTGTTTTAAGACCTTTTTTGTGTTTTCAATATCCATTCTTTCCCATATAGTTTTATCAATTGCCTCATCAAGAATCAATGAATTTTCAAATAATGTAAACAACTTCTTTACACCAACATTCTTATAATCAAAATCCTTTTTGATTGAACCGAATTTTCTTGCAACATGAACCAATTGATATCTGATATATGTAGAATTTCTAAGTATCGTTTCAATAAGATAATCAATAGAGTCAGGTTTTATTGAGAACAATATATTTTTTATTTTTTCAATTGAAAATCTACCTGGAATCTCAAGATTTATTCTATACGCATCACTATTTATACCAACACTTTCTCCTAGAGATTGAGCAAGCATTGCAGAGATAATCCTTCCGATAGTTTCATTTACTTTTGTTCCAAAACAAAGATTTATAATAACTGTCTTATCATCAATTTCAATAGTTATTGTTTTATCATCAGGTACAACAAAACCTTGTTTCTTTTGGTTTTTTATTTGATCTAATATCTTTTTTATTGAATCTTTATTACATGGATACTCTTCTAAATTGCTATCATTTGATGAAATCACCCTTCTAATCTTTCCAACTTCTTTTGCAACTTCAAAAGGAACTGGTATATCCTCACCTGTCCATGCAGGAGCAGTTCCAAGTTCCTTTGACTGAGATATCAAAATGTCTTCATCTTCTTTTTTAACAATAGTCCAAGGCCTTCCTCTTAAAATGAATTTGGCACCTTCAAAGCCATAATTTAAAATAAAGCTTTCATCAAGTTTTCCAATTCTTTTTCTCGTACTTATATCAACGGCCATAAAACTTTTTTCATCAGGAATCATCGATATATTTTCTAAAAAATAATTCCTAGTATTCGTCCTTTTTATTATATAATTCTCATCACTAATCCAGATGCTCCTCTGTTTTTTTAATTGTTCAATTGTTTTGTTAAAAATATCTTTTTTTAGACTATGAAAAGTATAAGACCTCTTTATAATATCAAAAATTTTGTCTGGTTTTATTTTCCCATATTCAAGGGCGATTGTAAGTATCTGGTTTGTAAGAACAGACAAAGGATTCATTCTTACTTTTGATTTTTCAATTTCTCCGTTTAATGCTTTTCTTGCAATAACAATACTTTCAGATAAATCTTCAGGGTTTGTTGACAATATTATTCCTTTGGATGTTTTTTCCATACTATGACCTGACCTTCCGATTCTCTGAAGGATCCTTTTAACCTCGCGAGGAGAATTATATTGAATTACAAAATCTGTATTTCCAACATCAATTCCAAGCTCTAAAGAAGAAGTACAAATCAACGATTTCAATTTTCCTGATTTAAAATTATTTTCAGATTCAATTCGTGCAATTTTTGAAAGAGATCCATGGTGAATATCAATCTTTAAACTTTTATTCCATTGATGTAACCTTGATGCAAGAACCTCAGCTCCATCTCGTGTATTAATGAAAAGAAGGGTTGAATTATGTAAGTCTATTAACTCTTTGGACCTTCTAAGAGAAGCAAAAGATATTGGTTCAATGGAAAATTTATTTGCATATTTATAATCAATATTTTTTATCTCAGGTAGTTCAACATTAATATCTATATGCTTTGTAACATCAACCTCAATAATCCTTACATCTCTAAAATTATTATCTTCAAATCCACCTAAGAATCTAGCCACATCCTCAGGCAGACCAACTGTAGCTGATAAACCAATCCTTTGGAAATTATTGTCTTCTTTTTTTAAAATTTCATAAAGTCTTTCAAGTCCAACTGAAAGTTGAGAACCTCTTTCATCAACTGCTAGTTCATGTATCTCGTCAATTATCACCCACTTGACAGCACCAAGATGTTTCCTTAATATTTTACCTGTAAATAAAATCTGAAAGGTTTCGGGAGTTGTAATTAACATATCAGGTGGATTTCTTGACTGTTTAGCTCTTTGGCTTTGAGGGGTATCTCCATGTCTTACTGAAATATCAATACCAAGTTCATCACCCCATTTAATAGTTCGTCTGAGCATATCTCTATTTAATGCTCTTAGAGGTGTAATATATAATATTGAAATTCCCTTCTTTTTTTTGTCTAGTTTTAAAAAATTATTAAAAATTGGAAGAAGGGCTGATTCTGTTTTACCAATTCCAGTAGGTGCAATTAATAAGACGTTTTCGCCATTTAATATTGGAGGTATTCCTTTAACTTGCGATTCAGTTGCTTTAGTTATCTTTTTAACTTTAAGAAAATCTTGAATATTTTTATTAAGTAATGAAAAAACTGATTGCATTTCATCTTTTGCAATAATATATGATATTTAGTATTTTCTCAAGAAATAATTAAATAAATGATGAAACTGGCTCATTAATATTATTCTTATTTTCAATTTCTTCAAACAAAACTTGTTTTAACTCATTTTTATTTTTAAAATCATATCTGTCAAGGATTCTTATTACAATATCATAAAATGATTTTGAGCTTTCAGCATCTTTTTTTAATGAATACAGTCTTGAAAGATTCCAATATGAAAAAAATTGACCTCTATGAAAATCAATTGATTTTTTAAAAAGTTTTATTGCCTCATTATAATTTTCCAAATTAAATTCTTTAATGCCAATTTGGAAGAAGCGGTTTGATTTAAGCATAATAAGTTTTGAGGAAAAATATTCTATCTTTTCATCATGATTAATTGACTTAAACTTTTGTTTTATTTCTTTTATTAATTCTATATCATCCTTATCAAAAAAATTTTCAACTGTCTTTTTTCCTAAATTTTCAACAATTGTGATCAATTTTTCTTGCTCACCAAAAAAACCTTCAGTTTCTATTAATATCTTTATTAAAATATTTGGAAAATCTAGCTCTCTGAGATCTAACAAAAGCCTATGATATTTATTGAAAATATCTTCATTTATTATTTTTCTTAAA
>Ga0272442_10000917_pt1 | contig 45813 bp, 36 predicted proteins | sample SSMForm2O_FD_200262 | JGI IMG/M metagenome (GOLD analysis project Ga0272442, IMG submission 200262) | Marine sediment archaeal communities from Little Sippewissett salt marsh, Falmouth, MA, United States - SSM-Form-2O | ecosystem: Environmental > Aquatic > Marine > Wetlands > Sediment ...
GGATTGCGCGGCAGGCGAATGTCTATGTGAACTCAATCCTACTCTGGCGGAAGTTGTTGATGACGATGGTTATCTGCATATATTTGCAATTCTCGACACCGACCCCGGTCAATATCCCAGGGAAGCGGGAATAATCACAAACAATCCTGTTATTCACATTCCCGTTCTGGGGAGCGCGCTTCGTGGAGGAATCAAAGAAGCTCGCGCTAACAAACCGGAAAAACTTGCAATAGGCGTCTATCCGAATCCATTTAATGCAACTGCAAGCATTAACTGGTCATCACCTGCAACCGGTGATGGAAGAGTCGAGATTATCGACATCTCGGGACGAATCATCAAATCTTTGCATAACGGTGTAATAGCAGCCGGTCCTCATTCTATGATTTGGGACGGCACCGACAACAGCGGCACTGAAGTTCCTTCTGGAACATATATGTGCAAGATAACAATGGGCGAGAATGCTGCATCTGCAAAACTTTCACTCATTAAGTAATTGCATTTGAGCAGTTGCTTCTTGCGAAAAACCAATCCCCCGGTTCATACCGGGGGGTTTTTTTAACCATAGAGGTTACAAAGAAAGAAACAAAAAGTCCACAGAGAAACAGACTATTCTCTTGAGGACTATTTCAAAACTCCGTGTTCTCTGTGTTAACCTCTGTGTTCTCGGGGATTTGAATTTTCATTATTATGATATTGGTCAATAACTGGTGAAATATCCGGGTTGGGGGAATGCACTGTTTTTATGCAGCAATAGAAGTGAATAATCTCATTTTCAAATCGAACAAAAATGAAATATTTTAAAAGACTGTTCTGTAATAAGCGGGTTTGTACATTGTCCCGGGTAGTAGTTTTAATTTTTCGGATTCGGTTTTCACATAGGATTCCGTTCCCCAGATACGCAGTGTGTATTCGGAATCGCTTTCACGACCGTATGTGATTATTCGCGGTCCCATAGTTAAACAATCCCTTGTTTCAATTCGATGTCCACCTAAAACCTTATACCGCTGGATATCCGGGCGTGGGTCATGAATAGTAAGATTGCCATCGGTGTCATTATCGTCCGAGCTTTTCATACCAACTATTATTCGTCCATCAAAGTATGCGTTGATTGCGTTTATCGTTCCTTGACTATCGTTTTTCACAATCTGGCAATTTCCGGTTTCAAAGTTCAATATCCCAATTTTATTTTCGCTGATTCCAATTGCGATTCTTCCGTCGGGATACATGTCGATTGCCCCGATAGGCGATTCCGGTAATAAGAATACTCTAACTCGGTTTTCTTTTATATCCCATATTCGCAGTTCGCCATTAATGCTTCCGGAGAATATTCTACCATGACGGTCTATCGCGAGAGCCGACACTGCACTGTTATGATTATTCAGTATCCTTACCTGCGCTAAGTTAATATCCCATGTTCTTATCGAGCCATCATGATGTCCTGTAATAATCAGATTGGAGTGATTGGAGATAATCGAACAAGCAAGCGGAGCATTCATTATAATATCAGTTATCGAGTTATCATGGAATGAAGCAATCCTTAGGTTTCCACCGACATCAAGCGAGCAGATTTTCTCCCCCGTAATAGCTATTCCCACGGGTTTGTTTTTGAATACTTGGGTGTAGATGATTCGGTCGTTCAATCCTGAAAAAATGCCGATATTTCCCGAAAAATCGCAGAATGCAATCTGCCCCGGCATATAGAAAGCTATGTGCTTGACAGCAAAATCACCTGGTTTAATGATTTGAAGAAGGTTCGATTCATTCTTTATATCTTCATTTAATATCCGCGAAAAGCTTGTTTCATCGGGAGAAAAGTGCGAAATTTTGTCGAGAGAAATGCTTTTTGATTCACCAACAAAATCTTCCATGTGAAATTGAAAGCTTTCCTCATCAATCTCCAGTGGCTCGACATCCTTCTCGAACCTGCCGATTCGAATATAGTCGCCCCATTCCTTAACCTTCTTTCTCCTGAAAACTTCGATTGTTTCCTCGCTATTCAATCGTGAAGAAATCGAATTGTCGAGGTTATAGATAAGGACTTTACCCTCGCGATAGAACCTTGTTTCTTTCATTGGATTCTCGGTACAGGACAGGCAATTTCTAACTCGTTCCAATCCCCGCTCACGCTTTTCAAGATTGAGTCTTTTCGTGGAATATGTCGTTTGAAAATTAACCGCAACATCGAGAAATCCTTTTTCATAAAAAATCTTAATTATCTGCTCGAAATAAGCATCATCCCGCCAGCCATCGAGTATGATGAGTTTTTTATCACCGTGTTTGTTTATGAATTCATCGAAAAATTTATCCGGTTTATCGACATTTTCAATTGGCATGTAGTCGTCATACAAGCTGGAATCGATGTGCTTTTTCAAATATTCGAGACCGAGCATTCTATCGAACAATTTCATGTGCGCTGGATTGTCACGCTGGAGATATATTATGTCCTTCGCCTGCAGTTTACCGAATCCACCAAGTATGCTCTGGCAAAAGTAAGTTTTTCCTGTACCGGAATCGCCGGTAACAGCCATTACGACCGGATTCTTCAACGACATCAGATACATGAGAGTTTCAGAAAGTTCATACAGCCCTGTGCTGCTCGGTTTAAGCGACAGTATAGGGATTGTCGAGATATTATGCAAATACAACGAATGAATGAAATCGGGCAGTCCGAGATGTTTTAATGCGAATGCGGATTCTTCAAATATTCCGTTGTCCTTATCTACAAGCAAGTGCAAAAGAGTTATTACAACATCCGCATCGATACCGCCCTGTTTTGCTTTCTGCTCTTTGCCAATCGTTCCCATTGCCCACGCGAGAGCGAGTTTTAGATCTCTATCCTTACTATTCGAGTATTTCGCCAGCAACGGTATTGCTTTGACAGCATCCGCACCGAGTTTACCAAGCGCCAGGACTGCCTCACGCTTCTCCCAATCCAGTGATTGCATGTATCCGGGCAGAGCGCTGGAATGTTTGACAAGCACAAAAGCGGGGCTTTTTAATACATCCATAAAATGTTCGAGCGCTATCTTTTGCTTGAGGTTTCCAATAGCGTATATTAAACAGCACCTGAGAATCGTATATTTATAGTCGCATTTTTGAAGTGCGTTTATTATAAAATTCGTGCTGCGAGAATCGTTGATAGTTGACAATATTGTTGCTGCCTCGTATTGAAGACCGCTTGTGATTTCGATGTCGGGATTTTCCAACAATTCTAAACACGGACGCAGAAGCGCTTGTGGTGTATCGGTAAGTGTCAAGAAGGAGTTGTATATTTGCACGCTAAGTATACCGAATATCTCATCTTTTTTTGTGGAATCCTTGAGATTAACTATCCAATCGTCTATGCCCTGTCGCAATCTATCCTCATCGGTGATTATCCGAACGACTTTGCAGAAAATGTCTTTCGATTCTTTGAGTGAATCAAGCAACCGGTTAAAAGCATCTATCAAGTAGTTTTTACTTAATCGTGAATTAGTATTATTAAAAAATTCCTGTGTTCGCTTTTCATATTGCGCTTTTATCGCTTTTCCTCTACTATCCCATTCCGAGACATAGTGTTCGCTGTTCATTCTATCCGCATTATATTCGATGAGCCGATACAAAACCTCGAGAATAACGAGCAAATTGCTTTTCGCCGAATTCTCGATTCCATCAAAAATCGAGCAAGTTGCGCTCCATGAATTTTTATCGAATACCAACGGTAGGATTATGTTCTTGACTCGTTCAAGATAATCGTTCTCACATCTCAGTTTCCAAATTGTGTGCAGTAGTTCATTGGATATTCTATCTCTCACCGAATTCGGATATGTCCGCCAATTCCCTCGACTGTTCAGAAATACCAATGAATTCGGTTTGTAACCATCGAGGATTTTTTCCAATTCACTTAATAAATCATCGATACGGGGGATATTTTGGGAATGGAAATTCGTCATTTTGACTCTTATGCAAACTGTTGGATTGATTACTATTTGAATCTCGGATACATAATATAATGTCAAAGCTTAAAATCCAAATTCAAAATCAAATCCCAAACTAAAAAAAGGGGATCCGATGATATGACGCTCAACATTCCACACCACTAAAACAACTCGCAGTCATGGAATGACACACGCTCCCGGTCGGCACAATCAATCCGTAGGGATAAACTGCATTTACACTATGCTAAAATCCATAATCCAAATATTTAATCAAGTTAATAATCGTAAAAAGTACAGGTCATTACGAGAAATAAAAAAGTAATCTCATGATGTAATTGAGATTGCTTCGATACGCTTCTTACAATAACAAGAAAAAAGTTTTTGGCAGAATCCATGAATAGAATTATGAAGAGAGGCTTTTATTTTCTTGCCAAATCGAATGGAAATATCTAAATAATTATGATACTAAAAACGGAGTGGATATATGCGTTCCTCGCTAAGAGCACAATTAATATTTAGTTTCTCAATCGTTATTATAATTGGTGTTGTTCTGTCTGTAATTATTAGTATCCATCTAATTGGTGATACGATAATTCAGCAGGCACAAGATAAGGTTCGACTCGACCTCAATTCAGCACGGGAAGTGTATCGGGAGGAATGTGAACATATCAAACATATAACCCGCTTAACTGCAGTAAGGTTTTTTATGAAGGATGCAATTATTCAAGGTGATAGAGAAACATTGACTACGGAATTGCAGAAAATAATAGAGGATGAATCATTGGATTTACTGACTTTGACCGACGATAAAGGAAAAGTTATCTTGAGAGCACGCTATCCCAAAATCTATGGAGACCAGCTCGATGATGAGATAGTGAACTGGGTATTGTCCAATAAGCAGACGACAGTATCAACGCAGATTATCCCTGAAAAATGCCTTATGAAGGAAGGTGAAAATATGGCGGAGCAAGCTCGCATGAAATTTATTCCCACCCCCAAAACAAGAACGAGGATGGAATCTGAAGAGACTTCGGGAATGATGATAAAAGCTGCAGCTCCAATCTTCGATTTCGATGGCAAATTGATTGGCGTGTTGTATGCTGGAAAGTTGCTCAACAGAAATTATGAAATCGTCGATAGAGTTAAGGATATAGTTTATCGAGGAGAGGTATATAAAGGAAAAGACATTGGCACAACTACGATATTTCAGGATGACCTGCGCATATCAACGAATGTTCAAAGAATCGATGGAACAAGGGCAATCGGAACTAGAGTATCTGAAGAAGTTTATAATCAAGTAATCGGCGAAGGCATTTCCTGGATTGGCAGAGCATTTGTGGTGAATGCATGGTACCGAACCGCGTATGAACCTATCAAAAACATAAATGGCGAAATCATCGGGATGCTCTATGTGGGAATGCTTGAAGCGCCATACATTGACATGAGGAATCGTGTGATTTATGTATTTCTGGGAATTGCATTCCTGAGCGTTATTTTATTGATGATTATCGCAAACATCACTATAAATAGAATTGTTAGACCGATAAAGAAATTGGTAACCGCTACAGACAAAGTTACACAAGGGGATTTCTCTCAACGAGTGCAGATAAAACCAAATAATGAGGTCGGACAATTGGCGAATTCGTTTAATCAAATGACCGCAGAACTTCAGAAAATTAGCGAAGGCTATCTCACATTGACTAATACCCTGGAAGAAAAAGTCAAGGAACAGACAGAGGAACTTCGAGCAGCACAAGACTGGTTGATTCAATCGGAAAAATTGAGTTCATTGGGAAAATTAGCTGCGGGAATCGCCCATGAAATAAATAATCCTCTGACATCGATTTTGCTCAACAGTCATCTGATAGCGGAAAACCTGAAGAATGATAACAATCTTAATGAGAATCTGGAACTGATAATAGATGAAACTTCTCGATGCAGTTCAATTGTGAAAGGACTTCTGGAATTCTCTCGGCAAACTCCACCTGATATGATACTTGACGATGCCCACAAAATCATCGAAAAAGCCTTATTGCTTTTTGAAAGCCAAATTCTGGTTCATAATGTTAAGGTCGAAAAAGAACTGGATAAGAACCTGCCAAGGATAATGATGGACACCAGTAAGATAGAACAGGTACTCACAAATATCATGTTGAATGCACTGGAAGCGATGTCCGAGGGTGGGATTTTGACGATTCGTTCACAAATCTCGGAGGATAATCAGTTTGTGGAAATCGAATTTCACGATACAGGCTGCGGGATTTCCAAAGAAAACATTAGCAAGATATTTGACCCGTTCTTTTCAACAAAGGGTACGGAAGGCACAGGATTAGGGCTTTCCATAAGTTACGGAATCATTCAACAGCATGGCGGTACTATCGATGTGCAAAGCGAGGAAGGAAAAGGAACAACATTTACAATATATCTACCTTCGACATAATTCTTTATAATATAATTCGATTATGGAAAAAAACATTTGATTTGTGAAAATAATCACTATTATATTCAGGAACTTTCAATAACAATTAAGGAGGAAAACCGATGAGCAGTATCGATGCATATAAAGAAAAGCTTTCATCTCTCGAGGAAGCTGTATCTGTTGTTAAAAGCAATGATAGGATTTACATGAGTGGCAATGCAGCCACACCGTTCACATTGCTGGAAGCGCTTGCAAATCGTAAAGATGAACTTAACAATGTCGAAGTAACGCATGTGCTTCTTCTCGGAGATGACCCGCTTTCAAAGCCCGGGATGGAAGGTCATTTCAGGCATAATTCGTTATTTGTTGGTCCCGCCGACAGAAAAGCAATAAATGATGGCAAAGCAGATTACATCCCCGTGTTCCTATACGAAATCCCGGGTCTATTCTATTCTGGAATCCTTGAACTCGATGTGGCATTTGTTCATCTCTCACCACCGGATAACTACGGCTTCATGAGTTTCGGTGTCGAATGTTTGGCATCGAAAGCCGCAACCGAAACCGCTAAAATTGTTATCGCGGAAGTGAATGATAAAATGCCCCGGTCATTGGGCAATTCGTTCATCCATGTATCACAGGTGGACAAAATCGTCGAAGTTTCCAAAGATTTGCCCGAGCTGAACATACCACCTGCGACTGAAATTGATAAGAAGATTGGCAACTATATCGCAGATATGGTCGAAGATGGCTCAACAATTCAACTCGGAATCGGCGGTATCCCCAATGCCGCGCTTAAAGCTATGGCAGATAAAAAAGACCTTGGAATCCACACCGAGATGTTCTCCGATGGTATGATTGAAGCTGTCGAAGCGGGTTTTATAACAGGCACAAAAAAAACTTTACACCCATATAAAGTGGTAATTACATTCATGTTCGGATCGCGGAAAGTATATGAATATGCTAATAACAATCCGCTGTTCGAGGTTCATCCTGTGGATTATACGAACCATCCGTTCGTTATTGCAAAGAATGACAAAATGGTAGCGATAAATTCTGCAATCGAGGTTGATTTGACCGGGCAGGTATGTTCCGATTCGATTGGTACGAGAATCTATTCCGGTTTCGGTGGGCAGGTGGATTTCATCCGCGGCGCAGCACAATCCAAAGGCGGGAAACCTATCATTGCATTACCGGCAACTGCGAGAAAGGGGGAAAATTCGAGAATTGTCCCATATCTTAAACACGGCGCCGGCGTTGTGGATACGAGAGCCGATGTTCATTATGTCGTTACCGAATACGGTGTGGCATATCTTCACGGCAAAAACCTGAGAGAACGCGCTCTCGCATTGATTGATATCGCTCATCCAGATTTCAGAGATGAACTTGAAAGAGAAGCGAAAGCAAGAAAATTGATTTTGTAAATAAACTAAAGTTGTAGAATAGACAAAACAATGTTATTTCGAGAAACGAAGTGACGAGAAATCTTACAAATGGACAAGAAAAGATTTCTCAAAGTTGCTCGAAATGATAAAATCCTTATTTTGTAGAAGTCTAATAAATCATTTATCAAGGAGTAAAACAATGGAATACGAAGCCAGAATCTTAGTTGTAGATGATGAATTGCCAGTTTGCAAAAGCATTTGCAGCGTTTTTACTAATGAGAAATGCACTGTTGATATGGCACTTAGTGGTGAGGAAGCTATCGAGAAAGAAAAAGAGTGTAGATATGATATCATTATAACCGACCTAATGATGCCAGGTATGAGTGGTATGGAGTTTTTAAAAGCTATGATTGCAAAATGCCCCGATGCAAAGGTGATTATGATTACGGGCTATCCATCAATTAAAACAGCGGTGCAATCCACGAAACTGGGTGCATTCGATTACCTGCCGAAACCATTTACACCGGATGAATTGCGCACTCTCGTATCGAGAGCATTAAAACAAAAACAGCTTGCTAATAAAACTGTCGCAGGTAAAGAACCGGATATTTCTGTTCCCGAAGGTCTGTATTACATCCCTGAAAATTCCTGGGTGAAAGAAGAATCCGATGGCAATGTCCGCATAGGTATTCATCATAATTTCCTGAAAACTATCGGAGAAATAGCTTCGATTGAAATGCCGGAATTGAATAAGATGCGCTATCAAGGCGAAACTTATCTTCGGATTACCGATATCAACGGAAGAGTGCATAGGTTATGGACACCCGTTACAGGTAGAATTGTCGCTATCAACGAGGAAATCAAAAAAGACCGGTCGAAACTCAAAGATGACCCGTATAACGATGGATGGCTGATAAAGATTGCCTCAGCGCATCTGCAGGATGACCTAAAGGATTTGGTTCCGCTCAAATGAAATGGATTTATACGGTCATCTAACTATTTTATCCAAAATGCAAATTATCGAATATATGGAAAATTTTAGAGATTAATCGGTAATATTCAATATCGAGTACTTTCCAACTGTAGTGGAAATTTTCGCAATTTTGAATACTGAAATCCCAAATTGATGCGTGTTTCAGGGTGGTTTGCTATCAAAGGTAGGAACCACAAAGATCGCAGAATAAAAAAGGTCATCGATTGCCGGTTATTTACACTTGCCTAATGACCGGGTGCCGTTCCGCTTCCCTTCCTGAACTTGTCGGAATGGATAAGCACCGAGGATGTAGAGAAACAAGATGTTTTTTTAAAGTTCAGTGTCCTCTATTCAAACTTTATGTTCTCTGTAGTTTGAATTTTGTCAAGCACGGATTAACAAATATCATCAACTATAAAACCTTGCCGGGAGCGGGACTTGAACCCGCACGAGCATTAGCTCAGGGGATTTTAAGTCCCCTGCGTCTGCCAATTCCGCCATCCCGGCATTGTTTATATTTAATGAATTAAAGAATTTTATCCGATTGTCAAATTGTTTTTTTCTCAAATTCGCGTATAAAAACAATATCTGCAAATAGTGGTTTTTAATGCGAAAGAATCAATCCCTGCGCTAACCGCATTAAGCGCCATCATTGAATTTAATGATTCAATACTTACAATAATTCCCCCCACGGCTCGATAAGTCCCATTTTCTTGGCGAATTGAAGGGCATTCTCGGGCGCCTGTCCCATGTGACAATTATTAAAAAAGATGAAAACCTTTTCCGCTCCCATATTAAGCAAAACCTTTGATATTTCGATTAGTTCTGAAAACTCCGAATCATCATAAAGATAATCGTATCGGTCAGCCTCAGAACTATACCAGTTTTGTTTATTGCGCCCATGCAGTCTGATATATGCTTTTGAACATGTTAAAATAGGCTCGAATTTTGTAAGTTCAGCAATAGCCGGTACATCCGGTATCACCCATCCAGCACCATGAGTGGTAAGAAGCTTTTGAGTATCTGAATTTTGCCACTGTTTGTTTCTAAATTCCAGATACTTTTGCCCGGGAACCAGGTCGAGTATATTTTCCACAAGCTCGTGCGTTGATTGATTGGGACGAAAACTTACCGGGAACTGCGCAAGAAAACCGTCGAGAACACCACTTTCATCCGCAGAAGATACGGCATCGGTAAGTTTCGCTATCTCCGAGATAAGTATCGATTTCGATGGATAATGGTGTGTTATTGTTTGAGGCATTTTTACAATCAGCTCAAAATCTTTGGGCAATTGTGCCACAAGATTCTTAATTCTATCCTGGGACGGTATCGCATAAAAAGTTGTATTAAGTTCCAAAATATTGAAAAACTGCAGATAATACTTAAGCCGGTATTCTTGTTTTAGTCCTTTTGGATAGAATCTTTTTGCCCAATCCGGAAACGCAAAACCCGATGTTCCAACACGAAGTTTGTTTTTTAGATTATTGTTAATCATGGAAAAAACTATCCTTGATATTGATTAAATAAATCATTATACTAATTTATATAGCAAAGATACTGGAACTTTCGATGAAAAAGAAGAAATATTTGGACATATATCGTTTCAAGAAAAGTAAAAAAATAAAATTGCCACTTTTTCAGGCTGGCGTTTCTGCGGGATTCCCATCCGCCGCCGATGATTATATCGATAAAAAACTCGACCTGAACGACTTTTTGATTGAGCATCCTTCAGCGACATTTTTCGTGCGCGCATTTGGAGATTCGATGGCGGATGCGGGCATTCATTCGGGTGATATTTTAATTGTGGATAGAGCGCTCGAACCATCGCACAGGTCAGTCGTTATTGCGTTTCTCGATGGCGAGTTTTTGGTCAAGCGAGTTCATATGAAAAGTAACAAAATTTTTCTTGAACCTGAGAATCCCGATTTTGCTTCTATCGAAGTCGGTGAAGAAATGGATTTCGAGATTTGGGGAGTTGTAACCAATGTCATCCACTCCTTCCGAAAAAAACTCTGATGAGATTTTTGCACTTGTCGATTGCAATAATTTTTACGCATCCTGCGAGCGCATTTTCCGCCCGGAACTCGAGAAAAAACCTATTGTGATACTATCGAACAATGATGGCTGTATTGTCTCACGTTCGAATGAGGCAAAGGCTCTCGGTATCCCAATGGCGGCGGCATTTTTCGAGTGGAAAGAGTTCATCGAGAAGAATGGTATTCATGTATTCTCATCGAATTATGCCCTTTACGGCGACATGTCCCAGAGGGTGATGGATACATTGACACAATTTACTCCAAAGCTTGAGATTTACTCAATCGACGAAGCGTTTCTTTCACTTTCGGGATTCGACCGGCTCGATTTAACTGAATATGTATGCAAAATTGCTCAGACTGTTAAAAAATGGACAGGTATTCCAGTCTCGGTCGGTTTGGCAAAAACTAAAACACTTGCTAAAATTGCTTCAAGATTTGGGAAAAGAAAGCCGGAATATGCCGGTGTTTGTAACATTGTTAATCACCCGGATGTCGATTCATTTCTCAAGGTTACCGATGTCGGGAAAATCTGGGGAATCGGCAGACAAAATAGAGAGCTTTTAAATAAATATGATATATATACTGCATTAGACCTTAAAAATGCCGACGACAGCTTTATCCGCAAGCATTTGACTGTTGTGGGATTGCGCACTGTCTGGGAACTTCGCGGTGAACCGTGTATCGAGCTTGAAGAAATCAATTTTTTGAAAAAAGCAATTGCATGCACCCGTTCTTTCGGAAAACCTATCGAGACTTATGCTGCAATGAGCGAATCGATCGCGTTCCATATGTCTCGTGCGGCGGAAAAATTGAGACGGCAAAAATCCATAGCTCGAAGCATACACATTTTCATAATGACCAGTCGATTCAAGGAAAGAGAGGAGCGATATAACAACTCTTCCACAATCTCCCTGCCGGTTCCAACAGCGGACTCAATCACACTCTTACATTGTGCGCACGGCATGTTGAGAAAGATTTTTAAACCCGGATATAAATACAAAAAAGCCGGTGTGATTCTCACCGATATTTTGCCGGAAGACCAAATACAATTCGATATATTCGATTCCGAATATCCGGGCAGCCAAAAACAGAAATTGATGAAGACACTAGACGGGATAAACTTGCAGTGGGGACGCAACACAATACACAGCGCCTCGACCGGTATAAATCGTCTATGGAAAATGAAGCAAGCCCGGCTATCTCCACGATACACAACAAGATGGGAAGAACTTCCCATCGTTCATTCGTAAAATAGTTTTCCTATTGGAATGACATATTGCGTTAGTCTTGTTACCAGTATTATTCCAACTTATTATTAAAGAGACGAACACCCGCTGATGTAATTTGTACTATTTAATTATTATAAATTTTTCAAATGAGACCTGCAAAACAGGTTTCGTAGGATAGATTTAGGGAAAGCCATAAACTGTTGGGTGAAACTATGCATAGAATTCATGGAGTAACTTCGTCTAAGGGCTGTTAATATGAGCTTTGTGACATACTTCACCCATATTGTATTTTGCATTGTTAAAATTGTTCTTTGAAAAATTTGGATAGTAGGAGGTTCGAATCCCTGACCTTAACGCTGCCGGCATCGCGCTCTCCCGATTAAACTAACGCCCCGATTAGTTCGTAATTTATTCCACAATTCAACTAATGCAAGATTTTTTTTGAGTTCCGGTTTTTTGAATAATTCCAATACTGGGTTTTCTGTATATTAGAACTCTAATAAAGTATATCAAAACGCCATTATGCGAATCCCTGCATTGTATATGGGAATGCCCTCGATGCGCATCTCGACATCCTCGTATGTATGTATTTCTTGTCCAAGTATGTTATCGATGGTGGCGAAGAACTCGTAGCGCTTATTCAGCTTTATATTCAATCCCGCATCGAGCTTTTGATAATCGTCCAACTCGACTTGCTGCTGACCATCGTGCTTGAATTTCCAAATCTTTCTATCCATCGTGGCATTGACACCGATGAATCCACCGATTTCGAGCCATCCTGTTACTGGTTGTTCACCGTATATCTTGCCTGAAACAGCAATACCCGGATAATATGGTAAAGACTCATCGGTATCTTCATTCCGATTATATGTATAATTGAATGCACTCTCGACATAGTAATTATCCGATAAATTCCACAGGATTTTCATCTCGCCGCCGTAAATCGTTGCCTTGTGGATGTTCTCGCGGCGATAGATGTAGTAAAGCGTCGTGTCCTCCGGATCCCAATCCGGTAGTTCTTCGGGAGTGAAGTAATCGAAGACGCTTTCCAATCCATGGTCTATTGGTGTAATCATGTCGGTTAGAGCTGTGTAGTATCCATTTAGCATCAGAGACAGTCCACCTATTGGTTCAATTTCAATGCCACCGGTAATGCCAGTTGAGTATTCAGGTTCGAGTTCTGGATTGCCTGCGCGAAGATGCGTGCCATGTCCGTAAATCGTTTCATATAGGTCTTGTATCGAGGGTGCACGGAATCCGCGACCGACCGATGTTCTGACTTTCAGCATGTCGAACGGTTTATACATAATGGTGAGTTTCGGCGTAATCACACCATCAATTTCCTCGACCTTATCGAACCTAACCGCACCGAGTAGTGATAATTTTTCAAATGGTGTCCACTCATCCTGAATGAATGCACTTAATGTTGTTTGGTTATGTTCATCTACTGCTTTGCGACGGAAATTTCGATAAATGTATTCCCCCCCGATGAGCAGATAATTGTTCTTCAATCCACTGTAACCAAGGCAAATTTCCGGCTCGGCGACCTCGTTAATTTCAGAATTGCGCTCGCTGTTCCATTGAGTGTAATACGCCGATGTGCTGAATTCGAGTTCCTTCGATACAGAATAATTCAGGTCGAGTTTCGGTGTAATAAGCCATGAATCGTAAGGTTCATCTCCTTTGAACGGATAAGCCGATGCGAGATAGAACATCTGAGTTCCGAGTGATAATTTCCCGATTTTCGCATCGATTCTGTCGAGCAAATGAAATAGAGAATAATCGAGTTGATTGACTCTGAAGGTTGGTTCGAGTATCGGCGGTCCATCAGATTGCTCCCAGCTTGAGAATACGCTGTGTTTCACATTATCATTCACTTTACCGTGAATTGCAAGTGATGTGTGGAATGTATTTCGACTGCCGCCATAAGTCGTAAATAACACTTCCGGTGATTCGGTTCCTTTTTTTGTGATAATATTGAGGATACCGCCCATTCCATCACTGCCGTATTGTGCGGATGCCGCACCTTTCACAAGCTCGATACGCTCGATTGCCTCCGGTGGAACGATATTCACATCCGCACCGGTATGATAATGCGAACTGACAACTCGTGCGCCATTCATCAAAACAATGCAGTATTGCGGTGGGAGACCGTCAATTGAAATCATCCGTTTGAAAGGCTGGCCAGAGCCGGTACCGCCTTCCACACTGACTCCCGGCATATATGCAACTGCTTCGCTGACATCCTGCGGGGATGTCAGTGCAAGTTCATGCTCCGGTATCACCATTGTGATTTCCGGTGTGTTTTCGAGCAAAGCCAGTCGTCGTGTCGCTGTTACCACGATTTCTCCAGCTTCGATTGGCATAGGCAGAAGCTCGATATCAAGTGTAGCGATATCCGCACCGACATCGAAATTCTTAACAGTCTGCGGTTTATAGCCAATATACGAGAAAACGATGTCGTACCTTCCAAATTCCAGTCCTTTAATAGTGTATCGACCATCGGCATCGGTCATTGCACCAATCGCAGTGCCGGCAACTTTGATATTCACATTTGTCAGCGGTGTACCGGTTGCACCGTCTATAATTCTGCCCGCAATGGTGCCGGTTTGGGCGAAAGATAAAACGGAAAGTAGTAGAATAAACAGAATTGAGGCCTTACACATTAAGATTCTCCTTTGTTTGATAATTAAATTTTCTGCAAAATACTATCTTTTTGGATTAATTGCTAAAATACGGGATTTATTATGATTATCAAATTCATTTTTTTTCTTCTCATTGACATACACGGAATATTAAGCTAATTCGTGATTTTCTCCAGCGTTATTTACAGTTTTCCGAGATATAAAATAGTTGCTAAGTTTTTTAATTGGAGTTAGCCCATCAATTCCATTATGTGGTTTGACTGAATTATGGAAATTTATAAAAACACTCGACAGGATAAATCTGCAGTGGGGATGCAAAACAATACCCAGCGCCTCGACCGGTATAAATCGTCTATGGAAAATAAAGCAAGCCCGGCTATATCCACTATACACAACATGATGGGAAGAACTTCCCATCGTTTATTTGTATTACCACAATCAGAATGTATTCCAGCCAAGCGCGATGCCGAAAGACCAGCTACTGACCGCAGCAATATATTGAGTTGAATAGGAAAGCTCGATAGGTAGGAGCAGTTTCCGATAGAACACCCCACCAAATGCAATCCGCCACTCATCGGACGGCGTGGGATTGCCGACCTGGAAATCTATTCCACCCCTAAATCCCGCCCAATCTGTCGCAAGATACTGTCCGCCGATTTTGATTTTGAACCTGTCGATGTTCTTGGTCTCGATTGATACTTCAGCCCAGTTCGATGTGCAGTATTCGTAGCCAATGGCGCCGGTTACAGCAACCGGCAGGGATGATTTAGTTTCCCCCGCATCGTTCCAGGTCATCTGACCATAAATATTCCGAACGACAATTCCATAGCGTAAATGCGTGTATTTCCCAGAAATACCGAGGTCAACGGTGAAACCTGTGCCAATAGTTGAATCCGCTTCGTTCTGTGTTAAAATTCTTGCCGCAAGACCGCCGGAAAATTCCCAGAGAGAACTTTTACATGGGTCATTAAATTTACCTCCACTCAAGCCGAATACGCCACCAAATGAATATGCGGAATATGTATATGAAAAAGTCGATATTGGATTACCGCTAATGTCCCGCCCCTGGATTTCACCGATTGAATGCTGAAGAATACCCGCCCCGAAGCGGAAATCCCGCCAGGGTATAAGCAGAGAACCGGAATATCTACCCACAGACAGCGGGTATCTTTCCAGCGATGCCTGAGCGCTTATAGCTTTTAGATTATACAGGTTTGCGGGATTAAGAAAAATCGCCGATGGTTCGGGGTCGAAAGCGAAACATGCTCCACCAAGAGCGGTAGCCGATATAGAATGCGGTAGTTCGAGGTATGCGCCGGCATCGCCGCCGGGAACAGCACAATGAACAGGCATTAAAACCGAAATAACAGCGATAAATAATGCTCCCGCTAAATATTTTTTTATATATAAAATCATAATCGAGTTTTCAGCTTATACCACTTTCTATTTGAAATTAAACAAATCTGGATTCCCGCTTTCGCGGGAATGACAAGCCATTCATTTCTACAAACCTTGTCCTCGCAAAACATATCCTTACGAAAGTGAGGAGCGGGGAGCAGGTTTCCAATTTGAATATGTTAAATTCAAATACTCTTTAGTATTATTCTTTTTTTGCACGATATACAGCGCCGTTATGCTTTTCTTTGCGGGCATAGTACGCTATACCCCTACATTATGTTTCTATCTTCGGCTTGCCACGATTTTTGCAACTCCATGCTCGCCTGAAGTGCTTTCTATCACAATAAAATAGACGCCCGGGTCGATATAATCGCCGTCATCGGCTTTACCATCCCACAAAATCGACATCGTTTGGGCGGAATACTGCTCTCGCGGAAGAAGCTCCGCAACAAGACTGTATCCTACATCGAAAATTTTTGCTCCGACAACGCCATCCGAGCAAAGCTTGAAAGAAATTACTATGCTCTGTTCCTCGAGAGCAAATGGATTTGGATATGCAAAAATTGTGCTGTTCGACAGGCATTCGGTAGCGACTGCGGTTGTCTCGACACATGTCCAGTCTATCTCGAGCGGAGCATTGAAAGCTACATACAGGCTGCTGCCATCGCCAGCCGAATAGAGCACTGTGTCGATTAAATCTTTAGACCAGCTCCAATCGGTAACCATATACCAGTTTCCACTGTGGGAAAAGAATTTTTCGGTTTCAATTATTGTCGAATCATCGGTGGAAATCGCATTATATGTGGTCTCGCTTTTAACCGATAAACCCTCGCAAGACCAATTTTGTACCAATTTGGCGCGGACATTATCAACAGGAAAAACATAGGTCGAGTAAGAATCCGGGGAAAACCACAAATATTTTGGGAAACTCATCGAAAAACACTCATACGCTATCTTAACAAAGCCCGAATCGCCATGTTCAGTTCCCCAACTGTTCTTGAAAATAAGACATTGCTGACTGTCGTCCCATCCGACACAAAGCAATGCATGACCGGCAACAACGACATCCGAGAGATCGGATGTATCCGGCATCCAAACCGAATCCGACGATGTCGGTCCAAGTTCCATCAATGAACGATATGCGTTAATTCCTAAAAAAGTAGGGCATTCATACACAGTATTCTTTATCACATTAAGGTTGAAATTCGTGTTGAGCAGGTCCACAGCCATTCTGTAATTCCTGCGAATATTGGCATCGTTACAAATCGAGTTGCAGGGAAGCTGGGTGTATTGTGTTTGTGTAAAATCATACGGAAAACAGCTCTCATCGACAACACCGGGTGATTCGAAATATTCAACCGGAAAATTGCCCCCAATGCATCCGCTGTATGTCAAATCACATGAGACAAGTTCTTGTTCGGAAAGGTCGATATTTAGTGTTTGCAGACCCGAATATATACGGATAGCGGATTCAAATTGTGCAATACCTGCGCAAGCCCAGCATGAACCGCATGTACCTTGATTTATTATATCGGTGATATAGTTGATACCCGTTCTATCGCGCCAGTCGAAATTGTCGGGGAGATTAACTGAGCGATACATCGCGGATGAAGGCTCGAGTATCATCGTATCGGGGAATATTCGAGGGAAAAAGCCTGTGGCTCGCTCTTCACTATGAATGCGGGAAACTATAAATATGAACAAAAGCAATGTCAGTCTATATTTCATAGCTGATTGAAAAACTATGGTTATGTGAACTTCACGGGCGCTTTCGATGATTGGTGAACCTATTCTTCTTCTTCTTCTTCTTCTTCTTCTTCTTCTTCGGGTTCCGAATTTGACGGCGCTTCGATTAAAATATCCACATTGCTTAGTTTATAAGGTGAATCGCTTAAAGGTTCCGCCGGGAAAAAGTTATATGCCGCATCGGAATACAAAGCCCCGCTGCTTATCAGTCCATCGAGGTAAAGAGCAACATCATCGGCGAGTTTCTTATGCTCCTCTCTGGAATAATAAACATGTGGTACACCGGAATCGGCGCCATTTATTATACTTGAAACGAAAATATCTTCATTCCAGCCCTGTATTCTTGTTGCCACTTTGCTTGCATAGCCCTGAGCTTCATCGAGGGTTTTATCCCATGAAGAGTTGAGAACAATGACCTGTATTCCCTGGGCTTTGCCTCTTTGACCTGCCAATCCGGGAATTACTATTCCTGGAACCGGTGGTGAAGCTATAGTACCGGTAAGCGCCGGGTCTGTTGCAGATATCATGGGGGGAATTCGATAAATATCAAAATCACCGTCGATATCCGAACAGCAATAAATGAATTCACCATCCGGTGTATTAGACCAATCGGGCATTGTTATCGCGCTGGTCGGTTCGAATGTTTCCTGCATTTGGGTGCCGTCATGAATGTTAACGATGAATATATTTATCGGTCGCGATGTGGTAGGTTGAGCGTATGAGTATGCAATCCATTCACCGCTCGGGGACCATGCCGGCGCAAATTCATCTCCCGGCGCTGAAGTTATCTGACGGAAATTCGACATGCCTTTCTGGAAATCGAAGTCTGATACAAATATATCCCATCCTGTGGTCGGATTCCATGCGCAGTATGCCATTTGAGCGCCATTGGGACTCCAGCGAGGGAAAAGCCCCGGGATTGTATTAAGCACCACTAATTGTCCGACGGGCTGAATTGCGATAGTGAAATTTCCCATTATTGCAGCCGGAGGAGGAACAAAACCGTATTTCAATGGTGGAAATGACGGGAATGGTGAATTTATATTCTCGGAAGTTACAAATGCGGCATCACCATTGACTGAAATATCCGGCATTACCGAGAAATTATAATTGTTTTGGATAAGCTTTGCGCCATTCACGCCGTTTATCGGCACCGCCCATATCTCGTAACTCGAATCGGTCGGTGTAAAAGCAACAAGCCTTTCATAGGTGAGCTGGATACCGTTGGGATACCACGCGGGATATTGATTATCCACTCCACGGTCGGTTGCGAACATCGGATTCTGTCCCTCATGCGAGGCGACACGAATATGTGCAACCGGGAATGGTCCGGTCAAATTAACATCGGTATAAGCGAGTCTTTCGCCATCGGGTGAGATTCTCGGACAAAGCTCGTGCCCGGGGAAATCGGTAACCCTGAATATCGCATTGCCTTGAGCTAATAAAAACCCGACAGATAACAAAATGAGCAGGAATGCCCTGTGCATAATATCCTCCTTTTTTCACAAATTGAATATTCTTATCCGCATTTATTGGTGGCTAAACCACCGGTTGATTTATTTTGCGTCTTTCGGCAAATCAAATTCGATATTTCTGCTGCATGGTGTAATCATCGAGCATGGCAGGTCGAGCATACCGGAGCCTTTAAGCTCCTGCGATTTCTGCCCGCCGGTCCACCATCCGCCGGAGTATGAACCCCGCTTGCCCCATCCGCCATAAATTTCGGGATTGCCATACTGCCCATAATTTGTAATCCCGACACCACCGCCATACTTGTTGCAATTTGCGCAGGCGGCAATGTCCTTTCTCAATTCATCGGCGGTGGCTTGAGCAAAAACCTCCCGCCAGTTGTCGATACACACACATCCAAGAATGACACATTTTGTGGCGATAATATTGCCGTATGTCGCTTGAACGGTATATCTGCCCGCCTCAAGTTCAGGAACAATTACAACTTGAGTTCCGTATTTTACAGGGAAGGTTTTTGCAACACGAAAGCCTTCTTCACCCAAAACCTCGATAACTCCATTGTCGGAAAGATATGGCGCTATCGGGTCGGTTACTCTCACCTGCACCCGGAGATCGCATATTTTTGGTTTTGATTTCGATTTGCTCGATACCACCGAGATTTTTACATCCGATTTTGATGCGCCATGCCTTGATAGTATTGACTTTCCGGAACAACCGACAAGAATTATAAGAATTATCAATAAGCATAACCCTATCAAATATTTAGACTTAAATATCATTACTTTCTCCCGATTGCAAAGTCCCTTGAATAATATATTGGGATTAAATAGAAAAAAGTCAAGTAAAAAAAATATTTATTAAGAAAATTCGCAATATTTCTCATGTTTTAACATACAGGTTATTTTTCATTATAAAATCGAACGCTTTTTTAGTCATCATATAGCGCACAGAATGCCCCTCACGAATTCTCCTGCGAATATCGGAACTCGATAGCTCCAGAAGCGGGCTTTCCAATATCTCCACCGAATCGATTACATCCGGGTGAGCATCGGCAATGTCGGCATAAGGTCGCCGCACAGCTACAACCCGGTATTTTGATAAAATCTCACGCCATCGGTGCCATGTGGTGAATTCGATAACGGAATCGGCGCCGATTATGAGTATAAATTCATCATGCGGATTTTCCTGTGAAATCTCATCGAGAAGGTCGATTGTATAAGAAGGCTTTCTGTTATGGACAAGGTCGATATCGGATGGGAGTATAAATGGGTCATCATCACAGGCAAGCTTAACCATTTCATATCTTTGCGAAGCCGGAGTTTTTTCTCTCTCGAGCTTATGCGGCGGGTCGAGTGTGGGAGCAAGCCAGACACAGTCGAGTTCCACTTGCTCGCGAACAAATTCCGCAAGAATTAAGTGACCGATATGAGGCGGGTCGAATGTGCCACCGAATATTCCGATTTTCATCAACAATTCTCCATTTATATATCAGGTTATTTCTCCGAGTATTCTCAAAAAGAGTTTTATACTCGATATTACAATAAATTATTGCAAATAAACGATTCTTTTTGTAATCGTCTCATTGCCCGCTGTCGCCCAGACAATATAGATGCCCGATGATATTGATTCATCGGGGCGCCAGATGAATGTGTGGGAGTTGTTCGTTTCGACTCCGCTCAACGAACGGGGTATGTCGGGCACTGAGCGTAGTCGAAGTGTCCCCCGCAAATCATATATCTCAATCTGTAAGGGCGCTCCTACACCATTCACGGTGATGACACATGATGAATTAAATGGATTTGGGTATGCTTCGAGTATAATGCTTTCCGGCAATACTGCGTGATTCTCATCGATAGCCGGCAAATCATCGGGTTCGAGAGTAAAATTGCGAAGCTGTCCCTCGAACATAATATAGACAAAGCCTCCGCCGTTTTTGTAACCGCTCAACTCTACAATTGCCGTGTAGAATCCCGAGTTGATATTATCTAGAAGATATTCGCCATCGGGAGCGACAGTGTCGGCTTTGACCAAACTGTCCGTATCGAAAAGCGAGACAATCGCGCCGTTTGGGTCGCCGCCATCGGTAGGCTGGATTTCACCGTGAATAGAATAAACCGCTGTCTCGCTGCTGGTGTGGAACCGAAGTGTGTCGGTAGTGTATGCGATAACATCCGCGACATTGCCAGCGCGCACAATCAATTCGATTTCCTCATCGGGTGGAAGGTCGAGAATCAACTCGACAAAAACATGGTATCCGTATTCGATAGGATATGCGCGCCAGACTGGAAATTGGTCTTCCAGTTGGATAGAAATTGTTGTGTCATCCACCCATGATTGCTCATCTGTTATTTCGACCGCGATTCCGGTATTAATCGGTACTTCGGTTGCGTCTTCCTCGGGTTCGACAAGCTGAATCACCGGTCCAGATGCATCGGTTATCGGTCGGTCATAGCGGCGGATTATTGCACCGTCATCGATAGTGAAAACGAATGAATCTATCTCATTCATCGAGACCCATTCCGATTCGACCAAATATGTTCCGATATACCATTCGCCGTCAGGCAGGTCGGTGGGTTCCCATCGAACGGTTTTCTCTGCCAGAGTGAGCAACAATCCCGGAGTTAAATCCCATTGCCAAAAATTGCCGGCATCGCATTTCCTGTCTGCAGTGAGCCAGATTGGAATTCCCATAAGGTTCTCGAAAGATTTCCACATCATCGCGGAATCGAGCGGTGTACCAAGGTAAGGAATATCCCACAGAACATCGTAAGTTGCGCTCGCAAACGGACGAACGCCGGCGGTGATTGTAAAATTTTGTCCGGCGGCTTCAACTGTGATATCGTAATCCCAGTTGTCTGCAAAGATAAAAGAACCGCTCAGCATTAGCCCAAAAGAGAAAGCACAAAAGATTATCTTTTTCACAAATACTCCTCCTCATTTGTGGATTTATTCCTCGATTTCATCGAGCAGCTTTTTTACGATGTCATCGGTGCTGATACCCTCTGCCTCGGCATTGAATGATGTGATAATTCTATGTCTCAGCACGGGATATGCGATAGCTCGCATGTCATCCGGGGATGGCGTAAGCTTACCGTGAAGAACCGCGCGTGTTTTAGCACCGAGCACAAGGAACTGACTTGCTCGCGGTCCGGCGCCCCAGCGAACATATTTCTCGATAAACTCCATATTGCTTCGCTCCGGACGGGTTTCATTACTGAGTTTGACAGCATATTCTACAAGCCTGTCCGATATCGGTACACGCCGGACAAGACTTTGCAGTGCTAAAATATCTTCGGCTGTGAGGATAGGCTCGATTTCAGCTTCGACAGCGCCGGTGGTACACTTCACTATTTCTATTTCCTCGGCGAACTCGGGATATGCGATATTCACATTAAACATGAATCTATCGAGCTGCGCTTCGGGAAGTGGATATGTGCCCTCCTGTTCTATCGGGTTCTGCGTGGCGAGGACAAAAAACGGTTCGGGAAGCTTGTATGTTTTATCCCCCGATGTAACCTCGTGCTCCTGCATTGATTGCAGCAGAGCTGCCTGCGTTTTGGGTGGAGTCCTGTTTATCTCGTCGGCAAGAATTATATTGCCGAATATCGGTCCCTTGACGAATTTAAAAAATCTTTCACCTGTAGAGCGGTTCTCTTCGAGAAGTTCCGTTCCGGTGATATCCGATGGCATAAGGTCCGGAGTGAATTGAATTCTGCTGAATTTCAGGTCGAGCGCTTCCGCCAGTGTCGAAATCATAAGTGTTTTCGCCAGCCCCGGTACGCCTATCAACAGCACATGCCCGCCGGATAGAAGCGCAATCAAAAGCTCCTCGACAACTTGCTTCTGACCGATTATTTTTCGCGAAATCTGCGATTTCATTGTGTCTGCGGCTTCGCCTAAAAATTCCGCAGCTTGTGCATCGTCTTTGTATTCAAACTTTGCCATTTACCCTCCCGGTTTTTAGCGGATTTAGATTAGATGTAAAGATAAGCTAAAGTGCAATGAGTGTCAAATTATAATTGTATTATGTATTAGCCTGCATATTTCACAAAAAAGTAGGGATTCAAAATTTTGAATCCCTACAATGTACCAAAAAATATTTTGGTAGAATTCACTATGTTCCATTAAAAGATACTTGCTACAATCAAACCGATACCCGCGACTGCCGAGATAATCGCGAATACGAGAAGTGCAATTATCTGTCCCTCCTTCGATTTCACCACATCCTCTTCGGATTTAGTCGAGACAATGAACGGTTTACCGCTTTCGCCCGGATTCTGGATTTGCAACTCGCCGGATTTATCCGATGCCTCGCCAATCACATAGACCTGTGTATCGACAGGGAGGATACTTTCGTTATAAAGATAGCCGATTATTTGTCTTGAAACGCTTTCTTCAGAGTCTTGAGCGAATTTATCCCTTATCTTATCGAAAGCAATCGCTGGTTGCGCTTTTGCGGATGCCTGCGCTATTTCGGTCTCTTCCGTTTCGTATCTATCGACGACCTCGAGCATATCAATCTCCGCGCCGGATGGTGCGACCTTTATCCGTCCGGTATCATCCTCGACAAAGAACGAAATCTCCTCAGACCTGTCGGTTAATGCTTCGGGAACTCTCCGCGTTTTCCTGACTCTCTTTTTTGTCTCGGGGTCGGTTTCATAATAGGTTTCCTCGTATTCGCGAGTAACCGTGCTAACAAATTTTACGCATGGTTTCTTTGCGATTTCAGATGTTAGTGGATTTTCGGACCGAACAATTCCTTTAAGCTCGATAAGCTGGTTGAATGCGCCGGTTTGACCGACACTTGCGCCAACCTCCTTTGCGAGTTCGGTTAATTCTCGCGCTTTCGAGGTCTTGACATATTTTATCTCGAGCAATTTGCTTTTCGCCGATCGCCGAACGAATATCAAAACAACTCCGAGCGCAATTAATACGATACCTGCAATAAGCATAGCATCTCCTCTTTAAATTTAGAATTAGAGTTCTGCAAAATTGCGATTTTCGATATAAGAGACTAAAATCTCTTTCGCTTTTTCAAAGCCAGCAGCTCATAATTTAAGTCATGAATTACTTTTAATTATGCCTCAACACTATCCGCGGCACGCCTGCCCCCGGCAATCTTGCGGATATCATCATCGTAAAAGTCGGCAATCTTTGCGACTGTTTTTAATGAAGCTTCGAACTCGGTTTTGTTCATGTTCTTTCCGGCAATTGCATGGCTGAAAACAATAGTGTTATCGAAAATGACGCCGAAAGCTCCAAAATGCAGTTCGGCATTTTTGCGAAGCAGGAAATCGGTCAGGTCGTGGTTGATATCCGCGCCCTCGACCACATAGGAGAAGCAATCGACAACCGCATCATCCTCATGCCATAAGCGAACTACAGCCTGCACAAGCGCAGATCCTTCACTTACAATGAAATGCCCGTCTATTTCCTCAAAATTATCGCCGTAAATATCTTTGAGATACTCACGGATTTTCCCCTGAATATCGGTTACGATATCTGCCATTGTTGTATCCTCCTTTAGACAAAATCGGGTTATTCTTTATCACGAAATCTCGAAGGAATCCAATTAGTTCGCGCCCATCGATTCTTTCAATTTTGCGAGTTCATCATCGACTGTTTTGTTCATATCGAGTTGTTCGAGTTCCCTGTCGAGAGACATGTCGGAGTCCGCCGCAAGTTCTTCAAACGCTTCCGCTTCGGATTCCTGCTTCTCGATTTTCTGCTCGAACCGCTCGAATCCCGAGAAAGCATCGCTGCCAATCCCGGAAATACTTTGCGCAATCTCCTTTTTGGCTTTAGCTGCTTGAGCACGTGCGATAAGCGTGCTTTCGCGCATTCTCGCTTCCTCGAGCTTCGATTTGAGCTTATCGACCTGAGTGCGGAGAATTTCTGTGGTTTTACCGGCTTCGATGAAAGCAACATCGAGTTCTCCGACAGATTTGACTAAAATGCTTTTTCTTTCGAGGGCTTTCCTCGCGAGGTCATCACGACCGGCTTTGACAGCATCCGCAGCTTTAGAATTATACCCCTCGGCTTTCGATTTCTTTTGTTCAATCTGGCGCTGGAGTGTTTTCTCGTTAGCGATAGCTTTGCCAAGCGCCATAGTCGCTTTATTCACAGCCTCTTCCATCTCGATTACCATTTGCTTTATCATCTTCTCCGGATCTTCCGCCTTGTCGAGCAAATCATTTATATTCGCCTTTACAATTTCGGCGAATCTCCCAAAAATACTCATCTTTAACCTCCTCGGTATTTAGTTTGATTTTATTGTACGAAAAATTACTTTTTTATGCAAATCTTTTTTTTTATTACTTGAAATTGTCGATATAACAACACAGTTTAAGTTCATGGGCGCTATGGATAGTCATTTTAATTCAATTTTTTTTTATAACACAATGAAATAATCTAAAATAAGGGGGAAGTCAAAATGTATAATATCGTCGCTATAAATCCGGGTTCCACCTCGACCAAGGTTGCCTATTATGAGGACGAGAGCGAAATCTTTGTGGTTTCTATCGAGCATACAAGCGCGGAGATTTCAAAATATGACCATTATCAAGAACAGTATCGTTTTCGAAGCGATTTAATACGCGGTGTTCTTGCAGACAAAGGAGTAAATATAACTGGGTTGAGCGCTGTTGCGGGTCGAGGCGGTCCATTCAAGGCACTGGAATCGGGAACATATATCGTATGTGAATCGATGAAAAGCGATGTATTAAACGGTAAGGTTCAGGCGGAACACATAAGCAATATCGGTTGTCTTCTTGCCGCTGAAATTGCGGAGCCGCTCGGAATACCGGCATTCATTATCGACCCTGTCAGCGTGGATGAATTCGAGGATGTAGCAAGAATTTCCGGACATCCCGGGATACAGCGTCTGAGCCTTGGACATGCGCTTAATATTAAAATGGTCGCAAAGAAATTCGCCCGACAAAAAGGCAAACCTTATGAAAAAATGAATCTTGTGATTGCGCATCTAGGCGGTGGGATTTCGGTTTCATCTCATCGACGGGGAAAAATGGTCGATGTTAACAATGCCAACGATGAAGGACCTTTCTCGCCCCAGCGATGCGGGACTCTGCCGATTACACAGCTTGCGAAACTTTGCTTTTCGGGAAAGTATAATGCAAAAGAAATGAAAACCGGACTAATCAAGAAAGGCGGTGTTTTTGCATATCTTGGAACCGATAACTTGCTTGAAGCAAAAGAAAAAGGCGAGAAAGGTGATGAAAAAGCAAAATTAGTCGTCGAGGCTATGGCTTACCAGATTGGAAAGTACATTGGAGCTTATGCAGCTATCCTCGATGGCGATGTCGATGCTATTCTTATCACAGGTGGTATTGCAAAGGGCAAATGGTTTATCGATATGATAATGCCGAAGATACAATGGATAGCGCCGGTTCATGTTTTCCCCGGCGAGGATGAAATGGAGGCGCTTGTTCTGGGTGCATTGAGAGTTCTGTCCGGTGAAGAGAACCCAAGAAAATACTGATAAATCGATTGCAAATTGCGTAACTCATTAAATTCCTATATGTTTTTGTGCCGAACACAAACACATGCCATTGCTTTTTTTAAAATGACAATCACAAGAAAACCAAAGAAAACAATACTTAAGCATATCGAGATAAGCGGGCGAAAACTGTTGATGAAATTCTTCGCTCTACTTCAACCACGCAATACTTTCGACAGCCTTCCCGACAACTACCGACCGGGTAAGGTTTTGTTCATGCGTCAGGATAAACTTGGCGATATGGCGGTTACACTGCCGTTTTTCAGAGCGATACAAACCGCATTGCCGGACACCGAAATTGTAGTTCTATCATCGAACATAAATGATATTCTTTTAAAATATGAAAAAGATTTTAAAAAAATTATCTATCGTAAACATCCGCTGTATTTCCTGAAATCGCTATGGCAGGTTTTTGCTTTACATCCCGATATCATACTCGACCTTCAACTCAAAGAGTCTGCGACATCGACAATTTATGTGCTCGCAAGCCGGGCTAAATGGCGAATCAGGCCCCAGCGAAATATCAAACTGCCGTTTAACATCTATATCGATATCGGAGACGATTGGCATATTCAACATGAGATGGCAAAACTATTCGGGGTGATTGCGCCAATCGATGTCGAGAATGAGCGCACGGATGTCAGGATTTCCGCAGATGAGGAAGCATTTGCAATAAAGTTTTTCAGCAAAATCTCCGAACCGAAACACAAGCTTGTCGGTCTGAATATTTCCGCAGGTAAACCCGAACGCGAATTGACAATCGAGGAAAATGCGAATATCGCAAAAGGACTTATAGAACGGGGATTCAAGCCGATTATCATCTACTCTCCCGCCGATGAAGCTAAAGCAAAAAAACTCGCCATTATCGTGAAAGGTATAAATATTGCCCCTAAAACCCCAACAGTTCTTCATGTCATAGCACTACTCCCGTATTTTCATGCGATAATCACACCGGATACATCGGTTGTTCATCTTGCCTCGGGAATACGGGTGCCGATGGTTGCCCTATACAATGCTTTTTTCTGGAACATGAACAGATGGCTCCCGCGGGGCGTTCCATACAGGGGAGTGGTTTCAAAAGACCATCAAAGTATCGCAGGTATCGAGGTCGAAGATATTCTTGCGAAATTCGATGAATTGATTCTGGAATTGGAACAGGATTCATAACCTTCATTTCTCACAAATTATTTCCCTATAACGTATATTAAATACTAACCCTCGGAAATTGATAAAATATGAATTGGGGGGTAGGTGTTAGGAAATATTTCCGATATCAGCATGGGGGACGTGTTGGCAACTCTCAATTCTGAATTCATTTCTCCTTGCTTATTCTGACCAGCAGATGTCTTGAAAAGTATTGCAGTTCTGTAACCAGGTCGCGGAGTTTTGAATGGAATATGTGATGAGTCAGCGCAGCGGGTATTGCCACAAGAAGCCCGACGATAGTAGTAATAAGAGCTTCCGCCAGCCCCGGCGCAACAACCGCAATATTTGCCGTGCTCTGTTTACCGATTTCCCAGAAACTAAAAGTAATACCCAGAACAGTGCCTAAAAGTCCCATGAACGGTGCGACTGTCGCCGTTGTGGCAAGGAATCCTATCTTGCGTTCTTCATGCGCAAGAATTACCTCGATTTCCGCATCGAGTCTTTCGCGAAGAGCCGTTATATCGGGAAAAATTCTGCGGACAAGCATTTTCCCCTCGCTGTCGGAGAACTGTTCTATCGGGGATTCTGTCTTTATAGCCTCGAGAAGACGCACGAGCGGATTATCCGGTGGTGAAAACGACAGGTTCAGCACATCTTTTATCGTGCGACCCTCGACAATGGATTTCACCTTTTTGTTTTGCTCCATTATCTTACGGAATCTTCGCCACTTGATATAAGCAATCGCCCAGCAATAGGACGACATTATTACCAAAAGCGCCATTATTCCTATCGAGAGTAAACTCGACTGTAAAAACATATCGATAAAGTTCTTCATCTTTTTCTCCCTGATATTCGATTGCAAATTATCTGTTGTCCGTCGCTATTATATGGCAATCACTGGTTTTATATTGAAATCGTCGCTGCAATAATTGTTTTCTCTTTTACGATAATCCTTTTCTCTGACACTGCTATAGTTTTCTCTGCTGGAATTTTCCCTTTCTCTATCGGAATACTTATTTGCTCTATTAATGTTTTCCTTATCTCTTATGCAATAATCTTTTTCTCTGATTGTTTCTTCCCTTGTTCTGACAAAGTATTGCCTCTCTCTATTATGATTTTCCTTCCCTCTATTATGGTTATTCTTTCCTCTATTTTAATAATTCCTTTCTCTTCTGAAATAATTCCCTTCTCTTTTACAATAACTCTTTACTCTTTTTCGCTTAACCATGCGGGTTTGCGACTGTGTTTGCATTTTGCGAAAAGTTGCAGTAATTTGGGCGGTTTTCACCTCCTATGGACAGGAACAGTCAGTATAAACATCACAATCCGGGTGTTATTCGATAAAATCGCACACCTGCGCGCAGGTTGTGGAGTCGAGGGGATTACCACTAAGAATAAGCATAAGTGAATGTACATCCCAAACAGGTGGAAATTCTATGGTTGTGATCGTTTTCTTACCTATAGTCTAGAAATCCTTTGGCATTTGATTATATCTATATTTTATGTACTCAATATCTGGAATTTAGTCTTCGTAGTTTTCAAACATATAATCTAAAGCTGATTCCTCCATTATTTCAAAAATATAACCCTTATAAATCAATCGAGCAAGAAGCGATTCTTTTAAGATTGATTTCGTAATGTCGCTAACTTTAGGAATTTTATCTGAAACTGATATTTTATAAAACGCAGGTGGTCCTATTGATTGAAGTGTTGCCGTTGCGGCACCTCCATAATATCCCCCATAAACGAAAATCGTATCCGATAAAAATCCGAATAGAAATCCACAATCCCCATTATCATAATTATTGATATTTCCATTCTTCTCAATTAATACTAATGGAGAAAGTCCACAATTCCCACCATTTGAATACAATAATAGCAGAAATTCCTTTTTTTTATCATTACTGAAGTAAGATCGAATTATAATTTCGATATTTGACACAGCCCCCATCATAAAGAACTCAAATGAATTCCTATAGTAATCAGATATTACTATCATCGAGTCACTAAAATGATAGTCATTATACAAAACTTTGATTGTAATTTGCTCCTTAATATTGTCACCGTTCATGTCAGCATAAATAAAAGTGCTATCCCAATTTTGTGCATTGCAAATCATAGAAAAATAAAGGATAACATACATAATATAATTGCTTTTCATAAACTTCCTCCTATCCTTCCTTTTTTTCTCCCTCATCCTTAAATAAATAAGCTTTCAAATTAATTTCCGCAATTCATAATTCGCAATTATTCTATTGATTCTTACATAAATAACCCCAGATAAAATCCGAGAATCCTATCCCCCGCTATCATGACAACCAGAGTTGCGAGGACAATGAACGGACCGAATGGAATTGTGGATATATTCTCCTTGTCGTTTTTTTTCAAGGATTTTCGTACAAGAACAGTAATCGCTCCTCCAATTGCGCCGAGAAGCGATGATATGAATATCACCATTAAAATTCCCTGCCATCCGACAAGGAATCCGATAGCGCCGATAAGAAAAATATCGCCGTCGCCCATCGCATCTTTGTGGAATGCCTTTTTGCCGAATATTGAGATAATCCAGAAAATGAATGCGCCGAGAGCGGCACCGAGCAAACCATTCAAGAGTGCTTTCAGTGATGTAATAACGAGACCGGTAAACCCGATTGATGCAACTCCGGCAGCCCCGGTTGCCAATGTTAATATTATACCGATAACTCCAACCGATATGGTGAGTTCATCGGGGATTACCCAATGCTCGATATCTATCCAGCTTATTGCGAAAAAAAGTGGAAACATCAATATCATTCCGATTATCTGGATATAGTGAATCGGATTGAATAAAAGATATACAGCAAGATAAGCCAGCCCCATCAGCGCCTCGACCATTGGATACCGAATCGATATTTTTGCTTTACAATTTTTACATCTACCGCGAAGAATCAAATAGCTCAGAATGGGGATATTGTGATAGATTTTAATCTTTTCATTGCAAACGGGGCAATGAGAACCGGGAGAAATAATCGATTCCTCACGGGGAAGCCGCCAGATAAGCACATTGATAAAACTTCCAACCGCTGTACCGATAAGAAAAAAGAAAAAAGCGGATATCGGGTCATGATTTATCATGTTAATGTCCTCTGAATTTCGGATTTTATGAATTTGATTGCATTCTTAATATTATTTTTTGAAACATTTCTATCGACTTCAAGTCTATATGATATGAGCGAATAAAACAAGGATTTTCACATCGTTTTAAGCGATAACTTGACATTACTCCCGTGCAAAGTTACCTTAGACTACAATAATTCATGGAGGTAATAATGAAAAAGCGCTGGTTTTCACCGATTATTTTTACTGTATTTCTGGTCTTATCGATTGTTGTATCCGCACAGCCGTGGTCGATAGCCTATCCCGATGACCCCGCAAGTGGTCTTGGCAATCCCGCATATTTTGGCACATTAGATGGCGCAATGTTCCAATCGTTTGTTTCAAGCGTTAAAAATCCCACCACAGATAAAATCGACAACTCTTTCTACAATGTTTTCGGCAATCCCGTTTTACCCTTTGGTGTCGATTTCCACGGCAATGACCATTACTCGCTTTGGTGGGGATTATCTATCGGCGATGACAAAGGCGGCATCGGCTATCATGACAGATATACATTCATCGATGGTCACAAGAAGCATATCTGGAGTGTCGGTCTTCTCTCGCGACCATCGCGATGGCTCGCATGGGGCGCAACTTATGGGGAAGGCTATCAGAAAGATATTCGGACAGGTATCGCCCTACGACCGGGTGTCGAGTTCTTCACTTTGTGGGGAGATTGCTTTTTCGACGGCGAATTTGAATATCAGAATGCTCTTGTCGGCGCCGAGATAATCCCACTCGATGGCGTTCATATTCGTGGTTCTTATGATATCGAAAACGAAGAAGTCTGGTTGGGTATGCGATTTGAACTTGGACATTCCGCACTTACAGCATCCTCGAATGCCGAAACCGATAATCTATCTGCGGGTATAATTCTATCCTCGGAGCGATTCCGATCGCTTATGCCATTTCGCGCAAAGTCTATTAAACTGACATTGAAAGGTTCATATCCCGAATCTCCTTCAATTTTCAACGGCAAGAGTTTCCGTAAGCTTTCCGATGCTTTCACTCTCGTTGTAAATGACCCAAAAACAGATGAAATTATCATCAAACTCGATAGTCCAGGATTGACATTTGCGCAACTCGAGGAACTTCGCGGAATACTCGAAAAGTTCCGCGCGCGTGGCGGGAAAGTTAAATTCTTCGCGGAACATCTCGGTAATGGAGGTATGTATTTGACATCGGTAGCCGGGTTGGTTTGTCTACCACCGGCAGGCACAGTTACTTTCAATGGTATCGGTGTCGAAATGACATACTTAAAAGGACTTTTTAATAAAATCGGTGTGCAAGCGGATATTGTTCATATCGGCAAATTCAAAACGGGTTACGAGCAGTTTTATGCCGACTCGATGAGCGAACAGATGCAATCGGAACTGATGAAGGTTCTAACTCATCTCGACACAATAATAATCAATCGAGTTGCAAAAGGCAAAAATATCCCGGTTGAAACCGTTCGAAAATGGATTGAAGATACTCCCCATCATTCTGAAAGGGCGGTGGAAAGCGGGCTTATCGATACAGTTGCATACTGGGATGAATTCGAGGAATTTTCGGGATGGGATAAAGCTAAAACACTTACAACATATCTCGATGAGCATGATGAAATCCCTGTTCGCTGGGACGACCCCCCTGCAATCGCTGTGATTACTGTCGAGGGCAGTATCATAAGCGGATATTCCGGCGGCGGGGGTTTCATCAGTGGGCGAACAGCCGGGGACAAGACTATCGCAAAGCTTCTTGAAAAAGCAAAAAAAGACAATAATATTAAGGGTATAATATTGCGAGTCGATTCACCCGGCGGTTCCGCTTACGCATCGGATATTATGTGGCATGCTATTCGAGATGCCGCTGAGGACAAACCGGTATGGGTTTCACAAGCCGCATATGCAGCAAGTGGAGGTTATTATATCTCTTCCGCAGGCGATTCGATTTTTTCAAACATCACAACAATGACAGGGTCGATCGGTGTAATTGGCGGAAAATTCTCTATACATGGATTGTATGACAAACTTGGTATTCGCGAAGAGAGTATATATCTATCGCCGAATGCAAACCTATATTCTCTCACAGATACTTTCTCGACAACACAACGTGAACTCATTCGACGCAGTATGGAGGATTCCTATGACCTTTTCAAGCGAAGAATACTAGCGGGCAGGAAAAATCTGACCGCCGATTCGCTCGAGGCGCTTGCGCAAGGGCAGATACAGATGGGCATCACGGCAAAAGGTAACGGGCTTATAGATGAAATTGCAGGCATTTCCGAGGTTGAAAAAAGATTTGCAGAACATCTGAAACTCGGCGATGATTACGAGATAAAGCATTACACACCCTACGATGCATTCGATATTTTTGAATTAATCGGGAAATTCGCTCTTGCACCTGAATTGAGAAAAATCTCGAGAGATTTGGAATATATCAGCGCAATGAGCGAAGAAAATCTCTATTATTTGATGCCATATTATATCGAGTTGAAATGATATGAAGAGAAATAACCCACGAATTTTCGGGTGAGTTGCTTTGGTTATCAATAAACATCACACATTCATCGAAAAGATAACCGCATATCGCTCAAATATTTGAGTCGATTGTTTGAAATAAGATACTTCGACTTCTAAATAGTCCCAAAAAGATGCGAAATTAACAGCTTGACGGTATCGGTCAAGGTTTCCAACATGCATTCTAAGGAATTGTAATACAATCGTTGGAATTATATAGACTATCGAATGTAATGACAACGCTGTCACCATCGGCATACATCCCCCAAACTGTTGCGGAAATCGAGTCGCTCAAACCGCTGAAGAACACATCCGGCGAGGACGGAAGGACTGTGGTGGTATCGGCAGACCCACCCGGATGATTCACTATTCGTGTGAACCAGATCCTAGTCGTATCGATAAGTATCCCCATTGTATCCTGAATCCCAAATATCATAAATTGATTATCGCACGATGTAAAACTCCAGCATGGAAGTGGGCATATAATCCATGTCGCCGCAGGAACGCAAGGGCAGTAATAAATTACCAAAACCGAATCGAGTGCGTAGCATAAAGCGGAATCCGAAACCTGAATATAAAACCATGTGTCTTCGGTTATCACACCCGTCGCAGGATTCTCCACATTCGATGTAAATCCTGATGGATTCGATGTCCAGCTAAAGCTAACCGGACCGATTGCGCCGGTAACATTTGCATGAAGGATTGTTCCGGTATCGCAAACGGTGTCGTCATCGGCACTGGCTGTAACCTCGATTGTGCATTCCGCACAGGTATCGGCTATAAATACAGAATCTACAGCCTCGCAGAACTCGCTGTCCAGAACGGTAACAATAAACCATGTTCCTCCCGTTACAACACCTGTGGAAGGATTTTGCTCGGTCGATGAGAATCCCGGCGGGTTGGATGACCATTGATATATAGCATCGCCCCATGCACCGGTAACATCGGCATGAAGAGTTGTGCTTGTGCCGCAGAGTGCGGAATCATTCGCCCAGGCATTAACATCTATCATACAAACAGTCCCGCCGCAGTGCTCGGTTGCGGTTCCCTGAAGGTCTGCCAGCAGAACACCGGTGTCATATATATGGTCGGATGCATCGCCAACAATTATCGACATATTATGCTGAGATAAAGTTGTGTCGAGGCACACACGCGCCGTGAGAAGCGGCGTGCAGCCATCCCACTCGAGGTCCCCGCCGCCGGACGGTTGTTCAACTACTAGAGCGCTGCTGAAAAATGTGCCGTTTATCGAGATAATATCGTCGAATGGGTCGAAGGCAATCTGATGTGCAAGGTCGGCGCCATCGACGAAAATACCGAATACATCGTTGAAAATATCCCCCACAAATTCCGGATATTCCTCGGAACCAACTATAAAATCGATTCTTAACGAATTGATACCCGGCGGAATCGTGAATGTAATTTCAAGTAATGAATAATCTGTCGAGAAAATCAGAAAATCGTCGATTAGAACATCGCATAATGGATGCCCAAAAAAGAAAATTCCACAACTCTCGCCCATAGAACCCATATCATTCGGTGGAAGCGCATCCAGTACTTCACCTGAAGAAAGGATTATCCCATTATTTATTCCCATAGGACCGCCGACAAAAACCCCGCTGCCATGGGCACAACCATCATAGTTGCAGCCGATAATCGTCAGATGTGGGTCATCGTGAAGAAGCGAATCACACAGAATATTGCAGTTGCTCTCTTCAGTTATTGCAATTACCATAGCCTCCGATGGCGCAAAAAGAGTAGCATACACGAATTCATCGAGTCTTGTGTCATGAATTCGAGCGCGATAAAGCCTGCGCTCGGGTGAGGTTAGTGCCAATTCAACAGAGTGGGTTGTCGTATCGTGCATCCATGTAATCGGGTAATCTTCATCCCCCTCGATACGCAGAACCGGCAAGCCATCCACTATCGGGATTTCAATAATTTTCGGTGCGAGCCTAACATGAAAATGACCGCCGCTCATCGGGAAATCATCGTCATTTATCGAGCATGAAACTACCGACAGGTCGGTTTGAGCGCCATATTCGCCGATAACTTCGAAAACCAGATAAAGCAATCTACCGCAAGCATCGGGTAGGATAGCATTATTAAACGAAACGCCGCCCACATTTACAATGCCGTCAGTGCGCTTAAAATCCAGTTCCCAGTCCGCTGTCAGGCATCCGCGGGTTTCATAGCCATTTTTTAGCGGTCTCAAGACATTCGGGTCGAAAGCAATTACAATCTGGAATTCAGATATTTCAAAATCCGGAGCGCCCTCGAAAATTAACGGCAACATCAAAGTCTTCCCCGTTTTTCGTGAAATCCTATTCGGCAAGGTGATTTCAAATGCAAGAGCAAAGCAAACGGGAAGTATTAACATCGCCAGAAAAGCACTAAAATACATACTTTTTTTCATAATATGCACCTCTCAAATTAACTGAGAGTCATTCAAAACACTCAAAACAGCAAAATAGAATTGTATCGAATAGTAAAATGATATAATATTGTATTTTAGCAAGGGAATATTGAAAATAAATGGATTATTAGCTCATTTTTTTTGGATATGATCTCTTTCTCACACACCGCCATAGATTTTTAACGCAGAGAAAGCAAAGAATGCGGAGTTTCTTTCTTTTTTCTCTGCGATATTTGCATACTTTGCGGTAAAACAGCAGTTTGTTTAATATTCGATTGACAAATCGTTTTTCCCGCCTTTATTCAATAATAATATATCCTGAAAACAAGGAGTTATAGATGCACACAGCTTTTTTCATAATAGCAATAATTATCTCGCTCGGTTTGGTGTTCGGCTCCGGTGAACCTGTCAAATACCTCTGGCTCGGTGTTGGCGCTCGCACTCTGGCGCTCGGCAATACAGGCGGCGCAATCGGGCATCTCGCATGGTCGCCGTATTACAATCCTTCATCGGTATCGGAGTATGGAGCATTTTCGGTATCCGGCGGGAATCAATTTCTCGACCTCGGTCGCAGGATATATTTCGCCTCGCTCGCCTCCGAGATAAGCGATGGCGCCGGTGTCGGTATTACATGGATACATTCATCTGTTGCCGATGTCGAGTGCCGGGATGTCGATGGCAACCATGAGGGAATAATCGACAACAGCACCGATGCAATCTATTTCTCATTTGCAAAGCGAGTGATAAAGAACTTACATGCCGGTGTCGGTGTGGAATATATCCAGAGTTCGCTCGAGAATGTTACGGCGGGCACCGCGGGACTCGGAATGGGATTAACCTACCGTATGCGGGCACCTGATCTATCGTTTGGGCTCGCCGCGCAAAACCTGTTTATGGAACTCACATGGAATTCCAACAGTTTATACGGTCAGGGACAGGTATCGAATGAAGCCATACCGTTTCTAATCAGGATGGGAACCGCTTACACACATCACTTTGGAGAAATTCCACTCATGCTTAGCGCCGATATCTGGTATCATGATGATTCACCGGTTTATTACGGTTTCGGCACCGAGTTCATGCCACTGCCACAACTCGCTATCCGTGCGGGTTTCACAGACAACAGGCCATCCGCCGGAGTGGGAATCCAGACAAAAATCGGTATGCTTTCACATATCGGTGTCAACTATACGATTGTAGCGGAACGCGAAGGGCTTGCGCCAAGACATCTGGTCGATATCACCGTGGAATACTGATTACCGATTGCCAATAATATGTTTCTCGTGAAACATCGGGGTTAACCTATTGAAATGCAGGAAATTATACTGATATCGAAATGTGATGAGTTTGGAATAAAACTTCCAGATGATTTCACTGAAAAAATTGAAAAATATGTGGTTCTTCTTCGTGAATACAATCCTTCGCTAAGCCTTATTGCAAAAGGTGAGGTCAAAAATATCTATCAACGGCATATTATCGATTCACTGGGGGTTTTTCTCTTCCATCACATCGTTCGAGATGCAAAGGTTCTAGATTATGGCTCGGGTGGGGGACTGCCGGGAATTATTCTCGCTATCGCAAAACCCGATTCGGGTTTCATCCTCGCGGAATCAAACAAAAAGAAAGCAGCTTTCATTCAAACCTGCTGTGAGTCGCTTGAACTAAACAATGTGGAAATTTTCCCCGATCGTGTGGAAAAGATTTTGCAGAGCCGAGGCTTAAATAAAGTCTTTGACCGGGTAACTCTCCGCGCTGTAGGTCCTCTCACAAAAACGATTCCTGGCGCATTAAAACTAATAAAACTTGATGGTAAAATAGCGCTCTGGGCGGGAAAAGAGATTTTTAGCAAATTAGCTTACTGGCAAAGATTTTGCCTAAAACGCAGCGCTTCTATCGAGTTCTTTCCGTATCCATTCAACTGGATGCCCGAATACAATCTCGGTATAGCTATAATAAAACCTGAATAAAAGGGGTCGAGAAGTCGAGAGGGCAAGTGCTCAGCCATATTTTCTCAGTCTGCCGAGCATATTATTAAAATCGCTTCATATCCTTTGGAATATCGACAACAACTACTTTCCCTTTGTTGTAAAACGCAACTTGCGTGAAATGTCTCTCATAATATACAAAAAAATTATTCTCGAATTTTTCACCAGAGTCTAATTCATATCCATCAACAAATTGAGAATCCGCTTTTCCAAATGCTTTTTCAATGTCCGCTTCAGAGTTTATTCCCAGTTTTCCACCGGGAATCGATATTTGAAACGCATTAACCCTACCGTTCTTAATCGAGATTAAGGTCGTTATCTCATTATTATAAACACTTATCTCCTTACGGTTAGTATCAGTTATTGTGTAACTAATTTTAAATTCAGGAATATCCTCGATTGGGTCATCGAACTTTATTCCATACGCAGTGAAATTGGATGGGTCGAATTTGGAGGATAACAGTAGTTCTGGTTTCTCTGTGATATCTGGAGCGCCGGGTGAACATCCCATTAAAAACATAAGTGTTATTGCCCATATAATTGGGAATATGCAAATCGATTTAAAGCTCATTTTTCTCATCTCCGAAATTATTATTATTAATTAAATATTATGATAAGGAACGGTAAAACGAAGTTTATCTCCTTCTCTTGCATTACCACAAATCTCGCCTTGCCCATCATGCCAGTCACAGCAAACCATCCATAATCCGCTTAATGTTCTTTTATTAGTGCACTCCGGAATATCAGTGCCACAACTACGATAAAGAGTAAGAGTTCCTCCTTCAGTTAAAGTTACGAGCAAGGAATTGTTTATAGAATTCGGAATTAAAACTAATGTTGTTATAATGTTTGCCTCGCCACCATTACTCATTTCCCACAAATCAAAACCGGGAATATCTTCAATTGAATTATTCCCTATTGCTAAATCAAAATAAACTCCTAAAATTGGATTATAATATTTTTGTAGGCAATTGAAAATATAATTATTTGAATCATCTGAGTTACAAAACATCCCTCTCCACAGTAGTTCCACCTGCGGTATCGTGGTCTGGTTGCGCAGTTTCCCAAGGAAATCATACTCGAGGCGGTTCACAGTGGTTCCGGCATGGGTGAAAATAACTTCCACCGAGCCGTCGGGTTCGGTCAGGAAATAATAGGTGTCGCTGTCGTCCTTGTAACCGAGCAAATGCTGCTTGCACCAGTGATAGCGTCGCCACTCGTCGGTCTTGTCCTCGAAATCACCGAGCCGCTTTGTGCCATCCATATCGAAAGCGCTTTCGCGATTCGATGTCTCATATTCTCTCAGTCTGCCGGGCATATCGAAATTGAGTTTATTATTTTGTTGTGTTTTGAATTTATTCATTTTCATATTTGAGAGAATTTCCATGATATTCTAAAAGCATCATTATTTTATCATGCAAGAAATCCTCTTGTGTGCGTCCAAATTCTTGTGGTAGCATAAGTTTATTGTCGGCATTCATTATATTTCTTATATCTCGTAGCCAAAGAATTTCTTTTCTTTTCGGAACTATCATAATTAATTTTATCATCTGTCCAATGAATCTATCCTTTATGCCTGGTTTATCTGCAAGAAAATAACCCCAGACAAGGAGATTAGCATATCTACGAACCGGTGTATATTCGAAAGTTCTTGCTGAATCAAAGTCGTTTCTGTAATTAAGTAATGATGAATCAATTAAAGAATAAATTGTATCGTTACGGAAAATCTGAGCAAATCCTAATAAAGGCATAAAATGAAAGTAGGTGTCAAAAGAAATTGAGTCCTGTGGAATTGCACAAAGTGATTCGATTCTCTCGTTCAAGAATGATTTTACTGTTAAATTATAATCAGAATCAAACTGTTCAGCTATTATCTTTTCAAATTCAGAAATCTTTGATGTATCATTTTCAAAATAGTATTTTTCAGCTTTTGTTAGTTTAAAATTCTTACACAAATTATTCTGCAAAATAATACCCAGAAGATTTTCCTGGCAATAAACAGGAATTAAAAACAATACAATAATCAGTATGTAGAAACTTTTCATCATGTTTAACTATAAAAATATTAGATTATCTTGATATATTAATTGATTTATCATGCATAATATGGATAATCTAATGCAAGTTGATATGGACCATGTGGTGCACAATAAATTTCCCACAAAGTAGAATAATAGAGAGCGTTTAAAATCCAATCGCTATATATTTCTCCTAAACTTCTTCCTCCCGATGGAGGCACATATGTCCATCCCCATGTTCCAGGTCCACAATCATTAGAAATGGCATTCATGAGCCAGTTAGCGGCGCTTTCTACCCAATGTAGCTCTCTCGCCTTCCAGTAAGCACATTCGTCACCATGATCTGTATCGTAAAGTTCACTGTATCCATAAATAAATGGTGTGTTAATTGGATATGGAATAGTTAAATTGGTAAATGAGCAACCGAGCAAGGGCAAATATGTGCGATTTGTCCATAAATATAAATCAGCATCACTCAAGAAAAATTTTCCTCTCCACAGCAGTTCCACCTGCGGTGTCGTGGTCTGGTTGCGGATTTTACCAAGGAAATCATACTCGAGCCGGTTCACAGTGGTTCCGGCATGGGTGAAAATAACCTCCACCGAGCCGTCGGGTTCGGTCAGGAAATAATAGGTATCGCTGTCGTCCTTGTAACCGAGCAAATGTTGTTTGCACCAGTGATAGCGTCGCCATTCGTCGGTTTTGTCCTCGAAATCGCCGAGTCGCTTTGTGCCATCCATGGCGAAAGCGCTCTCGCGATTCGATGTCTCATATTTTCTCAGTCTGCCGAGCATATCGAAATTGAAATCTAATTCGTCCGCATTGGGTTTAATTATTTGATTCAAAACATTAAATGCATCATAATCGAATTTTGTAATATCGCCATCGACCTCCTTTGCTTTGAGCATGCTTTTGCAATTGTATGAGAAAATTCCCTTTTAATTACTCAACCATCCTATGAAATAATCAAAACCCGGTAGATTTATCAACTTTCCTGAACAATTGGAGCCATCGATAGAAGCCCACGAATCACCTTTATACTTAAAGGCATACTCTCCATCTGGAGATAAGATAAAAACATTGTCATAAAGTTCTTGGTCATAAGTTTCCCAAAGCAGACTATCTCTTCTATAAACAAATGTATATAGTTTTAATCTTTCAAAAAAGGGATATAATACCGTTTTTCTCTTATAGGAAACAATCCAGGGTTCAGAAAACATAGGCATTAAATCAAGCTTATTTCCTATATAACTTGAAGTATCTACCAGTCCACAGCCTGCTGGTACGAATATAACGCGACAATGGTTGTTTTCATCATTATCAATTTGAACCATAATTGTATCTTTTTTCCATAGTTTTAGTTGGGATTCCCTCGGGAAAAGAATAGTATCAAGCATTATTAGTTCCTTGTTGTCCAAATTAAATAGGAACCATGGTGCTTGTTTGTTTTTGTTCCCAATAAATTGAGTTCCGTATTGGTCGAAGCAACAAATATGCTCGGGTAAATAAACAAGATTACCTGATGTATCTGCAATTATGTTTATATGTAAAAGAGAGTCGAAAAAAGAAAGAAAGATTTTGCTTCCATTGGGAACAAATGTGTAAAAGCAAGAAGCCGTATTACAGACTTTCTGCTCTATGATGAAATGCATTCGGTCATCATCAAGAGACATCCAGAAAACCTTGCAATTTAGTTGGCGACGCTTGTTATTTCCACTCGGATAAACAAGAATAACACTTTTACCATCCGGTGAGATTGCTTTAATATCCATGGAGTCGATTACCAGGAGTGTTTCCACCTCATCTGAAGAAGGTTTGAAACTCAGAAGATTGCCAATTGTATCGCAGTAATAAATTTTACCCGGCACCTTTGCAATATCCAATTCTTTGGCTTTTGTCAGAAAATCCGCCTTTATATCTTGAATTGTAGGGAAAAATTCTCGCGGGATTATGATTGCAAAGAGAGCTATTCCTGCAATAAATACGAAAAGAACACTGACAACAATTGTTCTTAATATCCCTAAGAATTTATTCTTCATGAAAAAGCGAGGAATGTAATTTTTATTAGTCATCTATCCTTATTTTTTGGGTTTTGAAATACACAACTTCAGATATAACCTAGAAGTTGTCACCAGATGTTAACTTACACATAGTTCTATATACTGAACACTATAACAATACCGTCCACCAATTATTAGTAGAATCCCATACCGAGGTACCCGGTGATATATTTACATCACTTATATATCTCCAAGGTTGACATACTGGTCTTGGATCACCTTCCCACCAGCAACACCGCCTTATTTGAGTGTTGAAACGCAGTTCCCAATAGCAGTCTGGTGTTTCTTCTCCTGGACCAGGTGCATTGTCTCGCATTATAAGAATTGGTGAAAAAGCATTGTCTTGTAAAAGAAATGGCATTGATAGAATGAAAGCTAATGGATTTCCAATAATTCCGGAAACCATTGGGTTCAAACGCTCATTTGTCGGTTCTTCGTGCAAGGATATGTACTCATCAATACTCTTTCCAAGCATTGGATTGTATAGGCCAAAATCGATGTATAATTCGCTTTCATTATTACAAAAACTCCCTCTCCACAGCAGTTCCACCTGCGGTGTTGTGGTCTGGTTGCGCAGTTTCCCGAGGAAATCATACTCGAGCCGGTTCACAGTGGTTCCGGCATGGGTGAAAATAACCTCCACCGAGCCATCGGGTTCGGTCAGGAAATAATAGGTGTTGCTGTCGTCCTTGTAACCGAGCAAATGTTGTTTGCACCAGTGATAGCGTCTCCACTCGTCGGTTTTGTCCTCGAAATCGCCGAGTCGCTTTGTGCCATCCATATCGAAAGCGCTCTCGCGATTCGATGTCTCATATTTTCTCAGTCTGCCGAGCATATCGAAATCGAAATCTAATTCGTCCGCATTGGGTTTAGTTATTTGATTCAGAACGCTGTATGCATCATAATCGAATTTTGTAATATCGCCATCGACCTCCTTTGCTTTGAGCATGCTTTTGCAATTGTATGAGAAAATTCCCTTTTCCGTGTTTTCGCTTATATTCATAAACATTTCTTCAGCAAACAATTCAAATTAACAGACAGCGAAAAAAATATGAGACTCATTGTTAATATATACAATCTATCAAAATAGAGATAAAGCCAGTCGGCAAAACCCATGAACATTGTGAATACAAGAACAAAAGCGATTAATAAAGATAGTATTCCGAGAAAGCTAAATAATTTGGAAAACTTTATCGGTATTTTTAAAACTAATAATATTAGATAGCAAAGCAATGGCAATTGAACTATCAAGTATCCAATCGGGATTATGCAGTTAGCATAGATGAATCTATATAGAAAAAAGCCGCAACCCAGCACAATGAAGCAATATATACATATTCTTATGCGGGATTTAAAAAATGACATAAACTCTTGCTTGTGCTCGATAAATTCGAAAAAAAACCAATTGCCAATAAGATAAAGCAACAATTGAAGCAATATATGAACAGTAACCGGTGAAAATGAATCTCCCGCAAAGAAGTAACTGAAATTGATAGCATATATTGCCAATATTGCTATTGCTATAACTAATCCTGATATTGTAGATGCTCTTACCATGATACTAGCTTTACTTTTAGCTATGTACTGTTTGTCCTGTAAATCTGCAGACTCCTTGAGCTACTTTTGTTCGAAATTGACATGTACCCACATTCTGGCTACCTGCAATGACACTCTGCCAACAACTTATTGCTGAATCAAGAAATGACACACAAAGATCATTCCACCAATAATACGCCGCAATAGCCGTCAACGCCGCTATAATGGCAGTTATCCCAGCTAACATATTCGCAAAAATAACAATGTTTGTGTCTTGATAACCAACATAATCCCAAAAAACACCTTTTTGAATGAATGAATTCAATCTGATAGATGAATGATATAAACTGTTTTCATTTATTCGATAATAAACATTATTCAAGTCAGGAATCAAAAAATTCCCCTTCCACAGTAGTTCCACCTGCGGTGTTGTGGTCTGGTTGCGGAGTTTTCCCAAGAAATCATACTCGAGGCGGTTCACAGTGGTTCCGCCGTGGGTGAAAATAACTTCCACCGAGCCGTCGGGTTCGGTCAGGAAATAATAGGTGTTGCTGTCGTCCTTGTAACCGAGCAAATGTTGTTTGCACCAGTGATAGCGGCGCCACTCGTCGGTCTTGTCTTCAAAATCGCCGAGCCGCTTTGTGCCATCCATATCGAAAGCGCTCTCGCGATTCGCTGTCTCATATTCTCTCAACCTGCCGGGCATATCGAAATTGAAATCTAATTCGTCCGCATTGGGTTTAATTATTTGATTCAAAACATTAAATGCATCATAATCGGATTTTGTAATATCGCCATCGACCTCCTTTGCTTTGAGCATGCTTTTGCAGTTGTATGAGAAAATTCCTTTTTCTGTGTTTTCACTGTCGTAGTAGTGCACTAATCGGTTAAGCGGGTCGTAATCCATACTAATATCCTCACCGCCTGCTGCTTGATTGTCTATTCGCGTAATGTGTTTTTCCTAATAGTATCAAATCATTTATATATCAGTATTATATGACTCTTCATTCCGTTTCCACATCTCAATTTCCATTAGAATTCCAAACAAAAGAAATACTAGCGGAAATGAAATTACAAAGAATACAAAGATATCAAATCTATCAAAAGTTTCAAACGTTGTATTTGGGAATACGAAAAGAAAAATTACAATTCCAATACCGTAAATCAATAATCCAAAAACTATATAGAGTGCAATGTCATATAAAATAGATTTAAGTAAACCCTTTTTACGCTTTTTTCCCCATTTAATTTTTTGATCTGGTGATAGCTTTTCCAGTTTTCTGCTTTTTCCAGAAAGGAATATTTTTACGATTCCCATAACAAAAAATGGCACACAAAATATAGAAATGTTAATTCGATGAAGTGGCAAACCAACATACAATGCGACAATCCCGAATAAAATCAGGATTAATCCATCATAAAGTGTTAAAAGACATATTCTTTTTCGCAATTTAATTTTCATGTACCTTTATTATATGTAAAAGTAAGGTTATCGTATTTGATCCGGATAGCATACGGCAATATAATGGTTGTACGCTCTCGAATAGTCATTATCCCATGCATTATATGTAAGATATCCTATCGTTAGAAGATAGGCTTCGATTGCTTCATGATCATGACCAAGGTGCGCCATGTATTGCCACTGGTCATAAAATGCATCAACAGTTGTTCTTGCATCAACACATTCGCTTAATGCAACTCCAAGCAATCCCCCTACAACAGTAGCAAAAAATCCTGCAGCAAAATATGGAAGCCAAAAAATATAGCATGGACCAAAATCATTTCCATTTGGATTGACAGGAACATAATGCGGTAAAACATCATCATAAGGAATAAATGATAGATTGCTACCAGTTTGGGGAGTATATACAAAATTAGCTAAAACATAAAAATTTATTGAATCCAATTTCTGTTTTCCTCTCCACAGCAGTTCCACCTGCGGTGTTGTGGTCTGGTTGCGCAGTTTCCCGAGGAAATCATACTCGAGCCGGTTCACGGCGGTTCCGCCGTGGGTGAAAATAACTTCAACCGAGCCGTCGGGTTCGGTCAGGAAATAATAGGTATCGCTATCGTCCTTGTAACCGAGCAAATGTTGTTTGCACCAGTGATAGCGTCGCCATTCGTCGGTTTTGTCCTCGAAATCGCCGAGTCGCTTTGTGCCATCCATGGCGAAAGCGCTCTCGCGAGAGCTTGTCTCATATTCTCTCAGTCTGCCGAGCATATCGAAATCGAAATCTAATTCGTCCGCATTGGGTTTAATTATTTGATTCAAAACATTAAATGCATCA